>Ga0265295_1000822_pt1 | contig 58797 bp, 61 predicted proteins | sample Munlansysbiofilm_FD_192503 | JGI IMG/M metagenome (GOLD analysis project Ga0265295, IMG submission 192503) | Leachate microbial communities from a municipal landfill in Southern Ontario, Canada - Methane capture system biofilm | ecosystem: Engineered > Solid waste > Landfill > Unclassified ... | reverse complement strand
TTTTACTTTATAAATTTAAATTGTTTTATAAATCATAATTATTAAAACACCAATACTTAAAAGTAAAACATATTTTTTATATGAAGTTGCTTTTACGAGATGTTTTGCTTTTATTCCAAAATATACTCCAATAAGTGAAGCAATACCTATAATAGTTCCTTCATGGTAAAGCATTAATCCTTGTATTGATTGAGAAATAAAACCAGCTATTGAAGAAAAAATTACAAAAAATAGACCTAAAGAAGTTGCTATTTTTAAATCATATCTTAAAAATCCAACTAAAATAGGAGCTAAAATTATAGAACCACCAATACCAATACTCATAGCAATTGCACCAATAAAGAAACCTATAATAAAAAGAACAATTCTATGTTGTTCTTTTGTATCTTCATTTGTTCTTTCAGCAGGAGAATAAAATATTCTGATTATTGAGAAAATTAAAACAGCAATAAATACATATTGTAAAAATTCATTAGTGACATTTTTTACTATAAATCCACTTTGAAGACCTCCTACAAAGCCTCCTAGACCTATAATAAGTCCATCTTTTAAAACATTTTTAGCTTTTTTTACATTTAAAAAAGAGCCATAAATTGAAGAAAAAACCATTTGCATAATAGATATAGCTACAGCTTCTTTCATAACAAAACCAGCTAATACAAGTATAGGAACAAGTATCGTTCCTCCCCCAATTCCAAAAAAACCAGACATAAATCCCGCAATCAATCCAAACGAGAAAAGCTCAAATATCAAAATTAAGCCTTTTTGATTGAATTCATTGCTTCAATAAAATTATTATAATCTGTTTCAAGTTTTTCATCTTTTTCACTTACATCAATACCATCTTCTTCTTTTAATGCAACTTCAAGAACATGGATTCTTTCTAGTAAGTATTTAAACATCTCTTTATTGATATCTGGTAAATCACCATGAGCTAATTTACAATTTTTATTATCTTTTTTGATAATCTTAGCAGGAACACCAACAGCTGTTGAATTTTCAGGTACATCACAAACTACAACTGAATTTGCTCCAATCTTTGAGTTTTGTCCAATAGTGATATTTCCTAAAACTTTTGCCCCACTTCCTATAACAACATTCGATTTTATAGTGGGATGTCGTTTACCTTTGTTTAAACTAACTCCTCCAAGAGTTACTCCTTGGTAAATTAGAACATCATCTTCAACAATAGTTGTTGCACCAATTACAACTCCAATTGCATGATCAATAAAAACTCTTCTTCCAATAGTTGCAGCTGGATGTATATCAGTTTTTGTAAAAAGAGAGCAGATTCCTACAAGTGCTCGTGCTAATTTTTTCCAACCATTATTATAAAGCCTATTTGCTATTCTATGATTGATAATAGCCCAAACACCTGGATAATTAAAAAATAATTCAAAACTTGAATCAAGTGCTGGGTCATTTAACTTTGGAACAGAAAAATCTTCTTTTATTTGTTGCCATAAAGAGATATTTTCTATATTTTCATTTATTTCATCATTCGTCATAATAACTCCATATAGTTTTTAAGTAACTGTTTTCATTTAGATATTTTTCTAAAACATTATAAGTTTCTTTAGATAAATGCTTTCCTAAAATAGATCTAATCTCACTTGTATCATAATCAATATCTTCTAGAATATCTATAATTTTTTGAGATTCAAGTATTTTTTCAAGTATTACTTTCCCATCTTTAAATACTATATTTACTTCAGTTGGGTGAGAGAATAGATTATGTTTCATTCCTAATGTATCTTGATAAGCACCAACATTAAAAAATCCTAAAAAATAGTCTTCTTGATTTAAGTTTACATCATGTAAGTAAAGAGGTTTTTTTAAATCAAATGGCAATTCTCCATCACTATCACAAGTAATATCCCATAAACAAGCACTTCTTGTTGGATTTTTATCTAAGTGAGTTATTGGCATTATTGGGAACTCTTGATCAATCCCCCAATAATCAGGTAAAGATTGGAATAAAGAGAAGTTTAATAGATATTTTTCTTGAATATTTTCATCAAGTTTCTTTAATTCTTCATAATCATCTATTTGAAGTAAAGATATAGCTTTTTTAATAATTTGATGAGTTAAAATTTCAGCATTTGATCTATCTTGTAAATCAATATATCCTAAATCAAATAAAGTTAAAAGTGATTCCATATGGTCAATACTATCGTGCATAAATTCATATGCAGTTTTTTTACTCATATCATTAAATAATTCATGTAATTCTTGTATTAATGGAGGATTTTCTTCTTTTAATTTTAGATGATCTAATTCGTATTCTGCTGAGAATAGTTCAAGTACAGGAGTTATTAAAACTGTAGATGCTGCACTTATAAATCTTCCAGATTCTGTAAAAATATTTGGTTCATCAACACCTTTTTGTTTTGCAATTTCTTTTAATGTAAAGACAACATCATTTGAAAACTCAGAAAGAGAATAAAACCTTGTTCTTTCATAAGCACTGTATTCAACAGCTAACCCACCACCAATATTGATAGAAGATAAATTTATTGCTCCTAAATTTTTAAGCTCAGCATATATATGTCCTGATTCTCTTAAAGCTTTTTTTAGTGGTTTAATTGAATTCATAGCAGAACCAATATGGAAATGAATCATTGTTAAATATTTAACTAAATCATTTTCTTCCATTAATTCATAAGCTTCAAGTATTTCTGTTGAAGTTAATCCAAATTTAGAGTTAATTCCTCCACTTTTTGCCCATAAACCACTTCCACCACTATGCAGTCTTACTCTTAATCCTATATTTGGACAAGCTAGTTTTGATTCTTTAAATACTTCAACAATCATTTCAAGCTCATTTAAACCTTCAATAATAATTGTTATATTATGTCCCATACTTTTTGCAATAAAACATAAATGAATCATCTCTTTATCTTTAAATCCATTTATAGTGATAGGCGAACCAATATTATTATATGTCATAGCAATAATTAATTCAGCTTTACTTCCAGCTTCTAGTCCATAATTATACTCTTTCCCTACACTTACAAGTGGATGAATAAAATTTGGTAATTGATTTACTTTTAAAGGGAAAACAGCATTGAATTTTCCTTTATAATCGTACTCTTTAATACTTGAATTAAAAGTGGTATATAATGTAGTTATCTGCTTTTCTGTGATATGTGGAAATCTCAATAATAAAGGACCTTTAAAATCCTGTTTTCTAATATCTTTAACAATAGATATCAATGAAGGTTTGCAATCAAAATTAACTTTTGCAACACCGTCTTCAATAATAAAATTACCATCACTCCAGATGTCTATACCATAATTGTTGTTCACTGCTAAAATTCCTCTAATTTTAAATTTGTTTCTTCTTTTGTTTTTAAATCTTTTACGTAAATTGTTCCATTTTTAAGCTCATTTTCTCCAATTAGAGCAACAATATTTGCTCCTAATTTTTCAGCTATTCCAAAATGTTTTCCAAAACTTCGTGGCGCGTATTCTACTAAAGTTTTTGTTGTTTTTCTCTTTTGATTTGCAACTTTTAGCACAGTATTTAAAGAATTTTCATCTAGTGCTCCTATGTATATCACATCTTGATTACATTGTGGCATCTTAATTAACTCTAATAATCTTTCTATTCCTATTGCAAATCCAATTCCAGCTGTACTTTTACCACCTAAAAACTCAACTAATCTATCATATCTTCCACCACCAGCTATTGCACTTTGAGCTCCAATTTCATTGCTTACAAATTCAAATGCAGTTTTATTGTAATAATCTAATCCACGAACTAGGTTAGAATCTACTTCATACGAGATGTTATTGAAGTCTAAAATTTCTTTTAATTTTTCAAAATCAGTGTCACATGAATTACATAAACTTGTAGTGATTTTTGGTGCATTGTGTAATAATAATTGACATTTTTCATTTTTACAATCTAAAACTCTAATTGGATTAGTTAAAATCCTTCTATTACAATCTTCACAAAGTTCATCTTTAAAAGATGTTAAATGCTTAACAAGGTTTTCCTTATACGGAGGCATACACTCTTTGCAACCTAAAGAGTTGAGTTTTAAAGTAAATCCAATTCCAAAAAATTCAAGTATTTCTTTTATCATAATAATAATATTTGCATCTTCATAGACTGAATCAATTCCAAAAACTTCACAACCAAATTGGTGAAACTCTCTAAGTCTACCTTTTTGTGGTCTTTCGTATCTAAACATTGGACCATAATAATACCATTTATAGTTACCACCTGCACGGTCAAGCTTTTTTTCAACAAAATGTCTTACCACACCAGCAGTTCCTTCAGGTCTTAAACATACGTCATTTTCACCTTTATCGATGAATTGATACATCTCTTTATTTACAATATCACTACTTTCTCCAACACTTCTTTTAAACAAAGCTGTTTCTTCTAAAAGGGGTGTTTCAATATACGAAAATCCATAATTTCTTGCAATTCTAGAAGCATTTTCGACAAAATATGTAAATAAACTACTCTCTTCATTTACAATATCTTTCATACCTCTTAAACTTTGTATAGTTTTGATATTTTTTATTTCATTATTTGGCATTTATAAAATCCTCAATCTTTTGTTCTATCTCTTCTATTTTTAAACTTGCATCTATAAAAATATAATTTATATTTAGTTTTTTTATAGTTTCTTCCATTCTGTTTTGAATATTTATTAAATAATCAATTCCTCTTAATTCAATCGAATCATTCTCTTTTTGCGATAATCTAAATTTTAATTCTTCAGGTGATAATTTTAATAAAATTACATGGCTAGGTAGAGTATTATTTGTTGCTATTAAATTCAAATTAATTAATTTATCAATATCAAGTTGGCTTGCATAAGCAATCCCTGAAATCATTGATCTATCAGAAATTATCATTTTATTTTCACTATTTTTTATAACTTCTTCTATATGTTCAGCACGATCTGCCAAAAATAAAAACATCTCTGCTATTTTTGATTTAGCTTCACCACTTAAAGCCATAGTTCTTAACTTTATACCTAAAGTCGTTCCACCTGGCTCTTTTGTAAAAGTTGCCTTTGGAAAATTCTTTTTAAGAAGTTCTAATTGAGTAGATTTTCCAGCTGTATCAATTCCTTCTATAACTGCATACATTCAACAACTCTTGCTGGAACTAAATGTTCAAATTTTCCATTAAATCTTATAATTTCTCTTACTATTGTTGAACTTACAAAAGCATTTTGTAGAGTTGGCATAAGATATAAAGTCTCTATTTTTTTATTTATTGAAGAGTTAGCATAACCCATTTGTAGTTCAAATTCAAAATCAGAAACAGCCCTTAATCCTCTAATTATTGTATGAACTTCTAATTCTATTGCTAAATCTACAAGTAGAGTATCAAATCCTAAAACACTAACACCACTTATTTCTTGAGTTGATGCTTTTACAAATTCAACTCTTTGTTCATGTGAAAACATAGGCTTTTTTAGTTCACTTTTTGCAACAGCAATAATCACTTCATCAAATATATTTGCTGCTCTTTTTATAATATCCAAATGACCATTTGTAATTGGGTCAAATGTACCACTATATATTGCTTTTTTATATGAATTCATAGTAATATCCCATTTTTTTTAACATATTTAATTCCATCTTTTATATAAATTATTATCTATTTTTAACAAATCAAACCATTTACCAATCAAAAATTTTTCCATCTCTTCCAAACTTTGTTGATTACTGTAATAGCCTAAAATTGGAGGAGCAATTATAACTCCTAATTTAGATAATTTCAACATATTTTTCAAAGTTATTGTATTAAGAGGCATCTCTCTTGGCGCGATTATAATATCTCTTTTTTCTTTTAACATAACAGAAAAAGCTCTTGTGATTAAAGAATCTGCAATGCCAACACTACATTTTGCAAGAGTATTTTGAGAACAAGGAAGAATAATCATTTTATCAACTTTAAATGAACCAGATGCAATACTTGCACCTATATTTGAATCTTTAAAAATAGTGATATTTTTATAATCTTTAAATAAATCATCTATTTGTAGATTATTTTCAAGCTTTAAAGCTTTTTTTGCACTTTTTGAGAATACCACAAATATTTCAAAATCTTTTGGTAACTCTTTTATAAAATTGATACCAAGATTAGTACCGCTAGCTCCTGAAATTGCTACTGTTATTCTCAAGTAAAACCTTTTATTTTTATATACGAAAACTGATAATATCAAAAAAAAACTTTCAATTATTTTAATATTATTTTAACATGATTTCTAAGTTGAAATTAATCTTATGAGTGATAACATTTTGTATAAATAATATATATAAAAATTAAACATAATGTTTAATAAAAAATATTTTAATTTACTTTATGTAAAAGGATTTTATATGTCAAAAATTTTTACTTATATAAGAAAAAATCAAAATAATGACAAATATACACAAGAACAAAAAGAGTCTATACAAAAATATATAGATAAACAAAATATTCAAGTATTTAAAAATATTGAAATAAATATTAGTACACCAAATGAAGAAAAAAATATTTTAGAATTATTACAAAACTGTGAAAAAAATTCTACTATTATTGTATCAAATTTGAATGTTTTTGGCAGAACAATAGAAACTATTTTAGAAATAGTAAAATTCTTATTATCAAATAAAATAAGAATTTTAGTTGTTGAACAAAATCTTGATTTATTAGATGATAAAGATATGTTGACACAAATGATATTAGGTGTTATTTCAATGACAGTTAGTTTAGAAAAAGAGTTAATGAGCTTAAGAACAAAAGAAGCATTAACAGCAAAAAAACTAAATGGTATGGCTTTAGGAAAACCAAAAGGAACTATACAAAAATCAAAATTTGATTTACAACGAGATAAAATAGAAGAACTTTTAGCTGTTGGTTTGAGTGTAAGAAAAATATCAAAATTATTAGGTTATAACAATCATATAGGATTAAATAATTATGTTAAAAAAAGAAAAATAAAAGCCAATCTAAATAAGCCAAAAGAGATATAAAATAGGCTTTTTATAATGATTTAAAAAAAATATAGTAAAATAAAATTAATTAAAATTGAATGGAGTTATTGTGAAAGTATTATTAACAAAAGATGTAAAAAGTTTAGGAAAAGCTGGTGAGATTAAAGAAGTAGCTGATGGATATGGAAAAAATTTTTTAATAGGAAAAGGTTTAGCTCTGCACGCAACAACAGAAGTATTAAATAGATGGAAAGCAGAACAAAAAAAACAAGCTTTAAAAGAAGAACAAGAAATAGCAAATGCTAAAGAGTTAGCAGAAAAATTAAATGCAACAAAATTAACTGTAAAACACAAAGTTGGTGCAAATGGACAATTAATTGGTTCAGTAACAAATAAAGAAATAAGTGAAGAATTAGAAAATCAATTTTCAATTATGATAGATAAAAAGAATATCTCTTTAGATAAAAAAATCAAATCTGTAGGAATTTATGAGATTGATTGTAAATTAGGACATGCAATTCATGCAACTTTAAAAGTTGACATAATTGGAGAATAATAAATGTTTGATGCTACAACGATACTTGCATATAAAGGTGCAAACAAAGCTGTAATTGGTGGAGATGGTCAAGTTACTTTTGGAAATACAGTTTTAAAAGGTAATGCTACAAAAATAAGAACACTTTATAAAGACCAAATACTTGCAGGATTTGCAGGAAGTACAGCAGATGCTTTTAATCTTTTTGATATGTTTGAAGGACATTTAGAAGCTTGTAAAGGTGATTTGTTAAAATCAGTAATTGCATTTTCAAAAGAGTGGAGAAAAGATAAGGTTCTTAGACGTCTTGAAGCTATGATGATAGTTTTAAATAAAGAAAAGATTTTTATTTTAAGTGGAAATGGTGATGTTGTTGAACCTGAAGATGGATCAATTGCTTCAATAGGAAGTGGTGGGAATTTTGCTATTTCTGCTGCACGTGCACTTGCTAAGCATTCAACTTTAGATGAAGAAGAGTTGGTACGTGAATCACTTATGATTGCAGGTGAATTGTGTATTTATACAAATCAAAATATAAAAATATTAAAGTTAGAGGATTAAAAAAGTATGGATATGACGCCAAAGCAAATAGTTGCCTACTTAGATGATTATATTATTGGGCAAAATAATGCAAAAAAAACAATTGCATTAGCTTTAAGAAATAGATATAGAAGAATGAAAGTAGAGCCAAAACTTCAAGAAGAAATAATGCCTAAAAATATTTTAATGATAGGTAGCACAGGAGTTGGTAAAACTGAAATTGCAAGAAGATTAGCTAAAATGATGGGCTTACCATTTGTAAAAGTTGAAGCAAGTAAATATACTGAAGTTGGATTTGTAGGTCGAGATGTTGAATCTATGATTAGAGATTTAGTATATGAAGGAATAAATTTAGTTACACGTGAGTTTGAAGAAAAAATAAAAGATAAAATTGATGATGAAGTAAATAAAAAAATTATTGAAAAATTAGTTCCACCACTTCCAGAAAGTGCAAGTGAGAGTGCTAAAGAATCTTTTATTAAAACATACAATACTATGGAAAAAAAACTTCTAGAAGGTGTTTTAGATGATAAAAAAATAGAAATAGATATTCCTAAAAAAACACATATAGAAATTTTGGATTCATCAATGCCTTTTGATATGAGTTCTATGCAAGAAAGCTTAAATAAAATGCTTGGTGGATTAAACAAAGATACGATTAAAAAAGAAGTAACAATTAAAGATGCTAAAGTTTTATTAAGAGGTGTTGCAAGTGAAAGTTTACTTGATTCTGAAGCGATAAAAGTTGAAGCATTAAAAAGATGTGAAAATGGTGGGATTATTTTCTTAGATGAAATTGATAAAATCGCATCAGGTAAAAAAAATAATGGACAAGATCCATCAAAAGAGGGAGTTCAAAGAGATTTACTTCCAATAGTTGAAGGTAGTTCAGTTCAAACAAAATTTGGTCAGATAAAAACTGATCATATTTTATTTATAGCTGCTGGGGCATTTCATGTTTCAAAACCAAGTGATTTAATTCCTGAACTTCAAGGAAGATTTCCCTTAAGAGTAGAATTAGAATCTTTGGATGAAGAGGCATTATATAAAATTTTAACAAATACAAAAAATTCACTTCTTAGACAATATAAAGCGTTATTAGCAGTTGAAGATGTTGATTTAGAATTTGACGATGAAGCAATTCGAGCATTTGCAAAATATTCTGTAACAGCTAATGAAAAAACAGAAGATATAGGTGCAAGAAGACTTCATACAGTTATTGAAAAAGTTATTGAAGATATATCTTTTGAAGCTGATGAAAAAAAAGGTACAAAAGTTGTTGTTACAAAAGAACTTGTATCTGATAAATTAGATGACATTGTTGATAATGTAGATACAGCAAGATACATTTTATAAGAGTCAGAGATATTAATAATTTTTTTGATAGAATTAATATAATAAAAAAGGGGAGATAATATTATGAAAATTGTGACATTTTGTGAAATAGATGAATCTTTATTTAATCCTGAATTTACAGTTGAGTATTTTCATACAGGAACAAGTGGAGATGCAGATATTGTGATTTTAAATATTGATTCAATATTTGAGTTTGAAGAAAATAAATCAAAAATATGTAAAGATAAATTTGTTTCTATTGCTATAATTGATGATGAGAGTGATTATGAAGCTTTTAAAAATTTTGGAATAGATGCTTGGATTAAAGCCTCAGATATTTCTCAAATAAACAATATTATCAACCTAGTAAATAAAAGATTTTTATCATAAGTTAAGGATTTATCATAATTATAGATACCCATTGTCATTTAGACAACAAACAATATTATGAAGATATACATAATGTTATATCAAACGCACTTCAACATGGTGTAAAGGGATTTTTAATCCCTGGAGCTGATTTTAATGATTTACCACAAGCTATAAAGTTAGCTGAAAAATATGATGAAGTTTTTTTTGCTGTTGGAATACATCCTTATGATATAGATATGTATACTGAAGAAATGATGGAAAAATATGTAAATCATCCTAAATGTATTGCTATTGGTGAATGTGGATTAGATTATTTTAGGTTACCTGAAAATGAAGAAGAAAAAATTGCAAATATAAAAAAACAAAAAGAAGTATTTATATCTCAAATAGAATTTGCAAAAAAAGTTAAAAAACCTCTAATCGTACATATTAGAGATGCTTCAAATGATTCAAGACAAATTTTGATTGATAATAATGCAAAAGAAGTTGGTGGAGTTCTACACTGTTTTAATGCAAGTGAACATTTACTTCCTTTAGCTGAACATAATTTTTATTTTGGAATAGGTGGAGTACTAACATTTAAAAATGCAAAAAAATTAGTTGAGATTTTGCCAAAAATTCCTAAAGATAAATTATTGATTGAAACAGATGCTCCTTATCTTACTCCTCATCCTCATAGAGGTGAAAGAAATGAACCTTTTTATACTACATTTGTTTCTCAAAAAATGTCAGAATTATTAAATATTAGTGATGAAGATATTCAACTACTAACTACAAATAACGCAAAAAAATTATTTAAAGAGTTTTCTAGTCTTTCTTAGATATAATCTAGGCTATATTAAGAAGAGAGGACTTTTTGAATAAATTTTTTTTCATACTACTTATTTTTGTAAATAATCTTTTAGCTAACATTTCAAATGAATCAGATTTAAAAATATTAAAAGACTTGGATTTAGATAGTTCTTTTGTAAATGAATCTTCTTTTCAAAGTATCTTTGAACAATACTCATCAAATAAAAATATAAATTATTACAATAATATATTAAAAAAATCTTCTTTAAATGCTCAAATCGTAAGAGAAGAAATTGAAAATGAAAATCTTCCAGAAGCAGTATTTTTTATTCCAATGCTTGAATCAAGTTTTGTAAATCATGCAAAGGGCAAGAAAAATCCAGCTGGTATATGGCAAATTATGCCTCAAACAGCTATAAATCTTAAATTAAGAAATGATGAATTTATAGATGAGAGATTAGATTTAGTAAAATCTACAGATGCAGCAAGCTCTTATATAAAACGGTATTATAATAAATTCAATAAATGGTATTTAGCACTTCTTGCTTACAATTGTGGAGAAGGGAGAGTTATCGAAGGTATTGCAAGAGCTTCTCTTGATAAATATTTAGAAGAAAATCCAAATTCAAATAATGATGGAACAATAAGAGTTTATAAAAGTTATTTAGAAGATTATAAAAAAAGTAAAAGTGGTTTAAGTAATTTATATGAAATTTATAATCAAATAGGAAAAAGACAAGGATATTATGATTTTTCTTATTTAATAAAAAATAATAGTAAAAATTTATATCTTCCTACTTCAAGTTTAAACTATATTCAAAAAATAGTTGCATTTTCAATAATCGCAAATAGAGATTTATTTAAAAGTATAAATAACAAAAGTAAATATCAATTAGAAAAAGTTAAAGCACATAAAGGATTACAACTAAAATCTTTAGCAAATATTGTAGGAATGAATTACAATGAATTTAAAAGTATAAATAAACATATTAAAAAAGAGACACTTCCAACTGATTCAAAACTTTATAATATATATATTCCACATAATAAAGTAGAAATTTACAATCAAAAAATACTTTTTGTGAAACCAATAAAACAAGAAATAAAAGTAAAAGAACCTATAAAAAAAGTGGTAGAAAACAAGAAAAAACAAATAATATATATTGTAAAAAAAGGTGATTCTTTAGAGTTAATTGCGAAGAAATATAAAGTAAATTTAAAGAAATTAAAACTTGATAATAATAAAAAATCAAATTTAATAAAAATAGGAGAAAAAATTGAAATTAATAAATAATATGAGGATTAGTCTATTTTTAGTAATTATGAGTTTATTTTTATTTACTGGTTGTTCACAAAAAAATTATAGTGATGATTATATGAAATTTTATAAAGATACAAAAAATTCAAAAATTAATAATTCAAAAGAAATGCATAGATATACAATGAGACCTTATAGTGTATTTGGAATAAAATACTATCCATTTATTGCTAATATTGGAGATAGATTTGAAGGGATAGCATCTTGGTATGGACCAGATTTTCATACAAAAAAAACTTCAAATGGTGAAGTTTATAATATGTACGATATGACAGCTGCTCATAAAACTTTACCTATGAATACAGTTTTAAAAGTAGAAAATTTAGATAATGGAAAATCGATAGTTGTAAGAGTTAATGATAGAGGACCTTTTGTAAAGGGAAGAATTATTGATTTATCAAATAAAGCTGCAAATGAAATTGATATGGTAAGACGTGGAACAGCAAATGTAAAAATAACAGTTCTTGGATATAATGGTGAAATAGAAAATAAAGATGCACCTTATACTGAACTTGCTCAAAATGAGGTAAAACCAACTGTTCAAACAGAAAATATTGATGTTCTTGAACCTTTGGATATAAAAGAAGATAAGATTACAACAACAAATGTTATTATTCCATCAAAAGTTGGAACACCTGTTGTTACAAAAAGCACTATCAAAGCACCAGTTGTAACTACTAAAACAAAGTCAATTCCAGTTTCAAATGGAATATATAGTATTCAAGTTGGTGCATTTAGTAAAATAGAAGGTGCTCAAAAAACAAAAAGTGATTATCAAAGAAAATTTAGTTCAAATAAAGTTGAATCTGAAAAAGTATTTGTTAATGGAAAAACTTTATATAAAGTTTTTATAAAAGGTTTTGGAAGTTATGATGAAGCTCAAAGATTTAAAAATATAAATGGATTAACTAATGCAATGGTTATTAAATAGGATATAAAAATGGTAGAAATTAATAGAAAAACAAAAGAAACTGATATTAAATGTAAAATAAATTTAGATGGTTGTGGCAAATTCAACATAAAAACAGGTGTTGGTTTTTTTGACCATATGTTAGAAGCTTTATCAAAGCATAGTGGAATAGATATCGATTTAATTTGCGAAGGTGATTTACATATTGATGCACACCATACAGTTGAAGATTGTGGAATAGTTTTAGGGCAAGCTTTAAAAAAAGCAATTTTTCCAATTCAAGCAGTAGAAAGATATGGAAATGCAACTGTTGTTATGGATGAGGCAGCAACAACTTGTGCATTAGATTTATCAAATAGACCTTATTTGGTTTATGAAGTAAATGTAAGTGGTAAAGTAGGTGAGTTTGATGTTGAATTGGTTGAAGAATTTTTTCATGCAGTTGCAGGAAATGCAGGATTAACAGTTCATATTATTCAAGATAGAGGAAGAAATAAACATCATATTTTAGAAGCTTCATTTAAAGCTTTTGCAGTTGCATTAAGACGAGCTTTAGTAAAAAATGAGAAGTTAGGGATTCCAAGTACAAAAGGTGTTTTATGATTGAATTAATTGTTTTAGATGTTGATGGTACTTTAACTGATGGAAAAATTACTTATTCTTCGACTGGTGAAGAGACAAAATCTTTTGATGTAGCTGATGGTTTAGCAATAGCTGTTTGGACGAAAAATTTTGGGAAAAAAGCTGCTATTATTACTGGACGAAACTCTTCATTAGTTGAAAAAAGAGCAAGAGAATTAAATATTACACATCTTCATCAAGGTGTAAAAAATAAACAAGAGGTTTTAGAAAATATTTTAAAGCAAGAAGGCTTGTCTTGGAATCAAGTTGCTGCAATTGGTGATGACTTAAATGATTATAATATGTTAAAAAAAGTAGGTCTTTCTTTTACTCCTGCAAATGGCACACACTATTTAAAAGATTTTGTAAATGTGATATGTGAAAGAAAAGGTGGAGATGGAGCAGTAAGAGAAATGCTTGAATATATTTTTAAAGAAGATGGATTAGAAGAGGCTTTTGTAAACGCATGGGCATAAAATCTTTTATATTTATTTTATTGCTTATTGCAGTAGCTTCTTATTTTATTCCTGTTAAAAATTTAGAAAAAAATGTAATGGGAAAAGATTTACCTTTAGTTGTCTTTGAAAAACCAGTTATGTATACTTTAGATGATAAAAGTGTACATAGAATAATAATGGCAGAACATGCAGTAAAATATGAAAAAAGAGATGAGATGTTTGATGCTAATATTACATTAAAAAATCAAGATTCTACAAAAGATTATAAAAATGAAAATCTAAAAGCTGATTTGATTATTAAAAGAGCTGATGTTTATACTTTAACTAATAATGTAAAGTATAAAAGAGATGATTTTATAAAATTAAATACAAATGAATTAATATATGATGATATTAAGAAAATAGCAAAAAATAGTAAACCTTTTGAAAGTATTTATAATACTCATCTTTTTAAAGGTACAAATTTATATTTAGATATTAATAATGATAATATCACAGCTAAAAATACACATTTTGAAATAGATCTTACAAAAAATTAAAAAGGAAAATAATGAGATATTTAATTTATTCTTTAATCTGTTCTACAATTTTATTTGCACAAACTGAAACTTTGGTAATTGATGCACAAAACTTTCAAGCAGATGATAAAAAAGGAATCTCTATTTTTACAGGAAATGTAAAAATTAAAATGGGACAAGATAAACTAAATGCAAATAGAGTTGATGTTTATTTTACTACAGATAAAAAAACAAATAATAAAGTACCATTAAAATATGAAGCTACTGGAAAAGCAGATTTTGAAATAGTTACAACAGACAAACATTATATTGGAAATGGTGACAAAATTATATATACTCCAGCAAAACAAGAGTATACAATAATTGGAAATGGATTTTTACAAGAAAAAAATGATGATAGAAAAATTTATGGAGATACTATTTATGTAAATCAACTAAGTGGTGAAGCTAAAGTAAAAGGTAGTGAAAATAAACCAGTTAGATTTATAATAAATGTAGAACGTGGTAATGAAGGAACAAAATAATGAAAATAGTTGATGCAAAATTTTTGCAATCTGCACAAAGTGTAAATGATTCACCTGCACCAAATGTAGCAGAAGTTGCTTTTTTAGGACGCTCAAATGTGGGGAAATCTTCACTTTTAAATACTTTGACTAATAGAAAAGGATTAGCAAAATCATCTTCAACACCTGGAAAAACACAGCTAATAAATTATTTTGAAATAAAATTTAAAACTGAAAATGAAGAGATGCCATATTTATTTGCTAGATTTGTGGATTTACCAGGATTTGGTTATGCAAAAGTTGCAAAAAGTTTAAAAGCTGAATGGAATAGAAATTTAACTGGATATTTAGAATTAAGACCAAATCTACAAATATTTGTACATTTAATAGATTCAAGACATCCTGAGCTTGAAATAGATAAAAATGTAGATGAATTTTTATTGGATATAAAAAGAGGTGACCAGATAATAGTTCACGCTTTTACAAAAACAGATAAATTGAAACAAAATGAACTAGCTCAATTAAAGAGAGTTTATCCTGATGGAATTTTTATATCAAATCTTAAAAAAAGAGGTATAATTGACCTTCAAAATAAAATAACAGGATATTTATTTGGAAATTAGATTTTATAAACCAACTGTAGCTGATATACCTCTAATGCAAGCATTAGTAAAAGAAGAGGTTGAAAAAGGAAAAATCTTACTTAGAACAGAAGATGAAATGGCAACAACTATTCGTTCTTATACAGTTGTTGAAGTTGATGGAAAATTAGCTGGTTTTACAGCAACTCATATTCATTCTCCAAGATTAGCAGAAGTAAGAAGTTTAGTTGTTGGAAAAGAATTCCGAGGTTTAAAACTTGGTAAAAAACTTGTAGAAGCCTGTATCAATGAGGCAAAAGAGTATGGAATAAAACAACTTTTATCTTTAACTTATGAAAAAGGTTTTTTTGAAAGTTGTGGTTTTAGAGAAATTTCAAAAGAAGAGATCCCTGAGCATAAAATCTGGGCAGATTGCATTAGATGTAAGCATTTCCCAATTTGTGATGAAATAGCAATGGTAATTGACCTTTAAAAGGTTAAAAAATTTAAATTTTTATTGGATATAAATAGAAAATAAGTAATCTAAGGATACATATGCAACATTACAAAATTATCCATAGAACTTATTATAATTATTCTAATTATGTAAATCTAGAAGCTCATTATTTACTTTTGAGACCAAGAGAAAGCCATGAGTTAAGGATTGAATCTTTTAATTTAAAAACAGTGCCAAAATCCAAAATATTTTGGCATAGAGATGTTGAAGACAACTCTGTTGCAGTAGCAACTTTTGATATTTCTACAAAACAACTTTTTATTGAAAGTGAAGTTGTTATTCAGCATTATAATGAAACACCACTTGATTTTATCGTATCTGATTATGCAATAAACTATCCTTTTAGATATTTAGCAAATGACAATTTTATTTTATCTTCATATATGATTTTGCCAGATGAAGATACAAGAACTCTTTTAAATAATTGGATATATAATATCTATAAATATGGTGAAACAATTCAAACATATACTCTTTTACAAAAACTTACAACTTATATATTCAATAATTTTATCTATAAAGTAAGGGAAGAAACAGGAGTTCAAACAGCTAAACAGACACTTTATTATGGTTCAGGTTCTTGTAGAGATTTTGCATATTTATTTATGGAAGCTGTCAAGTGTTTAGGATTGGCTACGAGATTTGTAAGTGGATATTTATATGCACCTTTAATGTCTCACGAAGTAGGTTCAACCCATGCATGGGCTGAAGTTTATATTCCTGGTGGTGGATGGATAGGTTTTGACCCAACAATTGGAGAAATTGTAGGAAAAGATCATATTTCTGTAGCTGTATCAAGATTACCTGATAATATTTCGCCTATATCAGGTTCATTTGTTGGTTCATCAGGTTCAAGTTTAAATGTTGGTGTTTGGGTTACAAAAATATAAAAACAAAAAGTGAAAATTACTTTTTGTTTAATTTTTTCTTGAATTTAAACCTTTAGATTCTTCAAGTCCTAACATAATGTTCATACATTGAACAGCAGCTCCACTAGCACCTTTCCCAAGATTATCAAGTCTTGAAATAACAACCATATCAGTATCATTTTCATAAATAGAAATCTCTAAAGTATTTGTATTGTTACATTTCATTGGATTTAATAAGCCTGCATCAAGATATGAATCATTGTCTTCTATTATATTTATAAAAAATTCATTTTTATAATAATCTTTATATAAATCTAAAACCTCTTCTCTTGAAACTACTTTTTTAAAATCTTTTTTAACTAAATAACTCATTACAAGCATACCTTGTTTGAAGTTTCCAACACTTGGCGTAAATACTGGTGCTTCATCTAACTCTAAAACATATTTCATTTCAGGAAGATGTTTATGGTGAAGTGTTAGGGCATAAGGTCTTTGACCTCCAATATCTTCAAATTTTGCTTTTTCATAATCATCAATCATAGCTTTTCCACCACCACTAAATCCAGTAATAGAATGGCAAATTAATTTTTGAGAATTTGCTAATATCCCATTTACAATCAAAGGTTTCATAGCCATGATTAGTCCACTTGCATGACATCCTGGAACACAAACTCTTTTAGAATTTTTGATTTTTTCTCTTTGAGTTGGAGTTATTTCTGGAATTCCATAAGTCCAAGAAGGATTTGTTCTAAAAGCTGTGCTTGCATCAATTACTTTTACATTTTCATTTGTGATTAAACTAACTGATTCAATAGAAGCAGCATCAGGAAGACATAAAAATACTAAATCAGCACTATTTAAAAGCTCTTTTCTTTTATTTAAATCTTTTTTCTCTTCTTCTTTTATAGATAAAAGTTCTATTTCATCACGTCCATCTAACATTTCATGGATTTTTAATCCTGTAGTTCCGTGTTGTCCATCTACAAATATTTTATATTTCATTTTTTCCTCAAAATTTATAGTAATTAATTTTTTGATAGTTTATCTAAAAGGTTCTTTTTTGTGATTTAAAAGTGCAGTTAAATATCAATTTTAGTAATAATTGATTTTACAAAAGGGGATTTTTCTTTTCCATATTCTTCTTGTTCAATTATTCCTTTTTTCAAAATCTCTAATTTTTTGTTTTCATACTCTTTTCTTGCATTTGGATTTGAAAGCATATATTCTTTGTATTTTATCTGTTTTATATGCTCTAGTGAATTGTTTTCTATAACATGCAGATGAATAATATATTTTGAATTATTAAAAATAACTATTCCATCTTTTCTAGGACGTTCTTTTGGAAAAGGATTTTGGCTTATTTGGTCTTGAAAACCTAAAGATTTTATATGATTTATGGCTTTATTTAAATCATTGTTTTTATATAAAATTGATAAATCAATTATTCCTTTTCCACCAACCATAAATGAAGTTGAACCAATATGTATAACTTCAAACTCTTTTGTAGAAATAAACTCAATTAAAGCTTTTGCAACATCAAAATAATCCTCATTCCAAGGTTTAAAAGAAGCTTCTATTTTTTCATATTTTAAAATTTTCAATAAATATCCTTTTTACTAAAAATTTATTTTAAACTTTTTTAACTTCAAACCAAATTTCACTAAAAGTTTTTATTGCATTTTCAATTTCAAACTCTTCAAAACCACCAAATCCCAAAGCTATTACTCTTTCAAGATTAAAAAACTCTTTAAAATAGATTTTTACATCTTTTTGTTGAGCTGTTTTTTCAAGCTTTTCTAAATCAATATTTACAAGTGGTTTTATCAATAAATTCAAGCCACTTCCTTCTCTTATGATTTTCATCTCATTTTTTAAATAACTTTTTAAATACTCTTTCATTAAGTTATGTTTTTTTCTATTTGAATTTCTGATTTTTCTAAGGTGTTTTTCCCAATATCCTTCTTTTAAAAAAAGTGTCAATGTTTTTTGAATATCTATTGGAACTTGTGAAAATACAAAATCAAAAACATTATGATAAATATCCAATAAACAGTTTGGCAAAACAATATAAGATACTCTCAAAGCAGGAGAAAGAGCTTTTGAAAAAGTACCTAAATAAATAACTCTATCACTATTTTCTAAACTTTGCATAGATGGAATAGGGCGATTATAATAGCTTAGTTCACTATCATAATCATCTTCAATGATAAAAGCATTATGTTTTTTTGCCCAATTTATAAGTTTTATTCTATTTGCAATTGGCATTGTTATTCCAGTTGGAAATTGATGTGAAGGAGTTGTATATAAAATCTTTGAATCACTTTTTTCTAAAAAATTCAAATCTAATCCATCTTTATTTACAGGAATGTCATTTATTTCAAAAGAAGATAACTCAAATATTTTTCTTGCAACTTTATATCCAGGAGATTCAATAGCAACTTTATTTGAAATTTTTTTTAAAATATTTGTTAAAACAAACATAGAATTAGAAAATCCATTTGTGATGACAATTTGTTCTGTATTACACAAAACTGCTCTTGAGTTTAAAAGATATTTTTTTATCTCTTTTCTTAGCTCATAATCACCTTGAAAATTTGAATATACACCATAATGAACATCTTCTTTTACAACTTTATTATAAAGTTTTAACCAAGTTTGTTTAGGAAAAGAGTTTTTATCAAGACTTGCTGGGAAAAAGTTTATTTTATAGTTTTTATCCTCTTTTACTTCATCCTTCTTATTTTCAATTTGAGTGTTGAATTTCTGGTAAATTTCTTCACAAACAAAATAACCACTTTTTTCAATACTTTGTATATATCCTTCGCAACAAAGTTGATTATAAGCAGTTTGAACAGTTGTTTTACTAAGTTTATAATCATTTGCTATTTTTCTTATGGAAGGGAGTTTCACTCCAGCTTTTAGCTCATTTTTTATTTCATTTTTCATTTGTTCATAAAGTTGAATATAAAGAGGTGAATGGTTATCAAATTTATACATAACTGTCCTTATTAAAAAACTAAAAAGTGTATCTTTTATTAGGTACAAAATATTGATATTATACGTATAATTACTTAAAAAGGAAAAAAATGAATGAAAAAATAGAAAATATTTTGAATCATGAAGGTGTTTTTAGTGTAGTTGCTAAAGGAGAAGATTTTCCTCATATTGTAAATACATGGAATTCTTTTGTTATTTTTAAAGACAATAATCTTTTTATTCCAGTTGGAGGAATGGAAATAATGGAAGAAATATTAGAAAATGAAAACAGAGTAATTGTTGTTATTGGGACAAGAGAGCTTGAAGGTTTACATGGAATGGGTATTGGAGTTAAAATAATAGGAAAAGCAGAAATATTTCAAGATATAGAAGAATATGAAGTGATGAAAAATAAATTTGAGTGGGCAAGAGCAGTTATGAAAATAGAAATACTTGAAGCTTATCAAACAACATAAGAAGGAAAAAGATGAGAAGAGAAGAGTTTGATGTAAAAGATGAGAATAGTATAAATGAGATATTAAAAATTTGTGAATATGGCACTTTAAGTTTAATAAGCCAGGGAAAACCATATTGTGTAGCTTTGAATTTTGTATTTTTTGAAAATTCTATCTTTTTTCATGGTGCAAAAGAAGGAAGAAAAATAGAAGCTATAAACTCAAACCCAAACGCAGCTTTTTTAGTAGTAAAACCATACTCTTTTATACCTTCATATTTTAGTGATACGATGGCTGCTTGTCCAGCAACACAATTTTTTGCTTCAGTTTTATTTGAAGGAAAGTTGGAATTTATAATTGATGGAAATAAAAAAGCTGATGTTTTAAATGCTTTGATGAAAAAGTTTCAAAAAGAAGATAGTTTTGAAGAAATTGCTTATAATAAAGCAATGTATACAAAGATGCTTGATAAAACTGCAATTATTGAGTTAAAAATTGAAACTCAAAGTTGTAAGATAAAAGTAGGGCAGAACTTAAATGAAGAGAGAAAAAGTAAAGTTATGGAAAAACTAAAAAATAGAAATTTACAAATAGATGATGAAACAATAAAACAGATGAAAATACATAGTTAAAAAAGATTTATAAAATCTTTTTTAACTGATTTTTTATAATAACAGGCACAAAAAACATAGAAACAACATAAGAGATAAGTGTTCCTCCTATTAGTGCAACTCCAAGCCCTCCAAATACTGCATCATTTGCAATCAAGGCACTAGCAAATACCATCGTTAAAACTGTTAAAATAATAGGTTTTGATCTTGTAGCTGTTGCTTTTGCTATTGCTTCATTTATTGTAAGATTTTTTTCAATTACAAGTTGTTTTGAAAAATCTATAATTAATGTTGAATTTCTTGAATTTATTCCAATAAGCCCAATAAATCCTATAAGTGAAGTTGCTGTTAAATAAAATGTATCTGGTGTTATTAAATCCATAATTACATGAGCAAAGATAACTCCAATAATTGAAATAAAACTAGATAATACAATTCCACCTGATATTGCAAAACTTTTATAATACATAACCATTAAGAAAAATATTAAAACAAGTGCAATGATAAACGCTCCACCTAAATCAATAAATGTATCAATTGTAACTTTTAATTCTCCATCAAATACTAAATCAAATCTCTCTTTTGTTTTTTTATCGATAAAAGATAGGTTTAGAAGGTTTGTTTTTATCACTTCATAATCATTATTTAAAGTATCTAACATCTCATCTCTTGCATTTAATAGAGGATAAATTTGGCTATCTTTAGAAGTTTCAGCAATAACATTTATCATTAGATTTAGATTTTTTGATGTAATTGTTGGCTCTTTTATAATTTCATTTATTTTTACTAATTCAGAAATATTTATCATATTTCCATCTTTATTCATAAGTTTTAGATTTCCTAATTTAGCGATTAATGCCTCTTTTGAAGAATCTTTTAAAGTTCTAGAATCATCAAGCCTTAAAAATACTGGAATCTGACTTTGCACATTTTTATTATTTACAACAGCAACATTCATACCTTCAAATGCTAAATATAAGGTATTTTTTAATTGGTCTAAATCAACTTTACTCATGATAACTTTGCTATTATCAACTTCAAGCTCATACATTATAAAATCATCATCAGCTAATACATCAATATCAACTAAAGTTGTTTGATGTTTTAAAATTTGAGCTATTTTTAACGCAAAATCTCTTCTACTTTCGAAACTATTTCCACCATAAATTTCAGATACAATAGAAGCAAGTACAGGAGGACCAGCTGGAAGTTCAATGAATTTAATATTTGCATTATATAAAGCACATTTTTCTTGAACATTTTTTCTTAATTGACTTACTAAATTGTAACTTGTAATATCTCTATCTTTTGCTTTTTTAATATTTACCATTATTTCAGCTTGAGATTCTTTATCTTTTAAAGCACTTTGTTTAACTAATGCTGCAAAATCAAGAGGTTGACCTTCTCCTAAAAAAGCTGAAATATTTGTAATGTTTTCATCTTTTTGAAGATTTTTTACTATACATTGTGTTACTTCTTTTGTTTGACTTAAACTTGAACCATCTTTTAAGTCAACATAGATTGAAAAAGTATCTGAATCTTTGCTTGGAAGCATTTTTGCTTTTGTTATGTGTGTTGGAAAAGTTAAAACACTTAAAACAAATAAAATAAAAGTTATTAAATAAACTAAATATGACTTTGTTTTGCTTTGTAAAATATTATATATAAATTTTTCTAATTTCATTTTAAATACCTTACAAAAATTTTTTTACAAAATATGGAGTAAAAGCATAAGCAACAAACAGTGACATAGCCAAAGAAATAGGCACAAACACTGGAAGTGGATGCATAAATTGACCCATCATACCACCAACAAAAAACATAGGAATAAATGTCATTATAATAGCAATCGTAGCTATATTTGTAGCATTTCCTATCTCATTTGTTGCATTTATTGATAAAATAGTTATATCTGTATTTGGAGACTCTTTTTTATGTCGATGAATATTTTCGATTACGATAATAGCTGCATCAACTAACATTCCCAGTGATACAATCAATGCAAAAAGAGTAATTCTATTGATAGTTTCACCTAAAAAGAAGCCTGTAAAAAGAGTTAATGATAAAATCATTGGAACCATCAATGAAACAATCATTGCTTCTTTTAAACCTAAAGTGAAAATAAGTAATATAGCTATGATTATTATAGAAATTAATAGATTCATAACAAGTTCATTTACAGCATTATTAGCAGTATATCCATCATCTCTTGTAATAGTGTATTTTATATTTTTTGCTAATAATTCATCTTTTATTGAATCCATATAAGAAAAGATTTCTTTATTAATTGTAACAGAATTTGAACCTTTTAATTTTGAAGCACTAAGAGTAATTTGATTTGATTCTTCAAAATCTTCAATAACATCTCTTAAATAAATCAAAGCTTCTTTTTTATTTTGTATATCATAAGATTTTTCTATTGTTGCTATATCTTTTAAATAAATGGGTGTTTGGAAATTGTAAGAGATGATTAGGTTTTCTAAATCTTTTACGTTTTCAATTGCTTGTTTTATTCCAAAAACAACAATGTTTTTATCATTTGTATTTGTTGTAATATTTGGTGTTTGATATGATAAAGCTTGAATTTGTTTCATAACTTGTCCTAAAGATAAGTTATAGCTTGAAAGTTTATTTGAATCAACTAAAACATTAAATTGGTCTTTATGTTCACCTTTCAAATCAACAAGAGCAACATTTTTTATTTTATTTATCTCTTTTGAAATACGACTAACTTCATTATAAAGTTCAGTTTTTGAAACTAGATCTTTATCATCTTGTTTTGCACTATAAAATGCAATTGTAGCTATTGGAATATCTGTATCAATATCCATAGTTTTTATTATTGGTTGCATTGTATTTTGTGGCATTAAATCCATATTTCTCATAACTTGATCATAAAGTTTTAGATTTGAAATCTCTTTATTTTCTCCAATATAATATTGAACTTGTACAATTCCCACTGAATCTTTTGCAAAAGAGTAGATATTTTCAACACCTTGAATCTCTCTAATTTTCTTTTCAAGTGGTTCAATAACTACTTTTTGAATTTCACTAGGTTTTGCTCCTGGAAGTGCAACTATAACAACTCCACCACTTACTTTTATTTGTGGATTTTCTTCTCTTGGCATTATTAGAAGTGAAATATATCCTAAAGCTAAAATAAATATTCCAAAAATCATTGTAAGAGGATGATTTATAAAAGATAAGGAAAGTTTTCCTGCGATATTCAAATTTTTATCAAAATTATTATTCATCAACTCTTCCTAATTTTCTAAATTAAGTAAAATTTTTGAATACATTCCAGGATAGATATTAAAATCTTTTTTATCAAAACTAATTTTTAATATAAATGAGTGCGTTAAATCAACTGTATTTGGAATAACAGCACTTATTGTTCCTTGTGTTTTAAAGTTTTGAGAAGTGATTTCAACATCGACTTTTTGACCAAGTTTTATATTATTTAGATTTGATTCTGAAATATTTGTTTTTATTAATAAAGTTGATAAATCAGTTAAAACAAACGCTGGCATTCCAGGCATCGACATTTCACCAGCTTTTATAGATTTTTTGATAATTAGTCCATCATTTGGAGCTTTGATTTTTAGATAATCATATTGTGTATTTATCTCTTTTAATTTTGCTTTTGTAATATCTAACATATTTTTTGTATTTGCTAAATTTAACTCCATTTGTTCAACTTCATAACGTGATACTAAATCTTGCTCTAATAGATTTTTATATCTTTTTAGATTTACTTCTATATTGTTTTTTTGATTTTGTAAAATTTGAAGATTTAGTTCTATCTCTTTTTTATTTGAATCAATATTTGATGAGTCAATTTCGTATAAAATATCACCTTTTTTTACATTTGAACCTTCTTTTACATAAACTTCTTTTATGTAACCCATATTTCTGCTTGTTATGATTTTTTCATTATCTGATTCTACAGTTCCTGATAATTCTATTTGATTTCCAGCAAATAAATTTATACAAAAAAGTGTTGTTAAAAGTGCTTTTATCATTAGTTATTTTCCTCTTTAATATTTTGCCCTAAAATAAGATTTATATTTGCTAAAGCAAGAGATTTTTCGTATCTTGCTTGAATTAACATAGATTCATTTTTTCTAAAATTTGCTTCTTGTGAAAGTAGAGTTGTCATAGAAATTAATCTATTTTTATACTGTAATTTTGCTTGCTCTAGTACATTACTTGCTAAGTTTTTTGCTTCAACTTTCTCTTTTAAAATAGCATCTTTAGCTTCTAAATCTAAAATTGCTTTTTTTAGTTCTAGTTTTATTGCATCTTTTAATTTTTCTTGATTTAAAGTTGCTTTTGCATATTCAATTTTTGATTTCTCTTTTTCAATATCTCTTGTTCCATCAAATAAAGTGAGTGAAATTCCAACTAAAGCCATATAATAATCTTTATCATCATCAAGTGTTAATTTATTATCGTTATAACCATATTCTAAATGAGAATAAACAGTTGGATAATATGCACTTTTTGCTATTTCAATACTTTTTTTAGTTGCATTTACTTGAATATCTTGCATTTTAACTTCATCTCTATTTTCTAATGCTTTTTTATATAATTCTTTTTCATTTGGGAAATGAAAATATCTATTTTCAAGTTCTTGTACATCATTTATTTCATCATTTGAACTAAGAAATCTAAGGTATGCTAAGGCTAATTGAAAATTGTTTTTTGCTTCAATTAAACTAGCATTTATATTGAGCTCATAAACTTTTGCTTCATTTACATCAATTTTTGTTACAAAGCCTTCTTTATGAAAGGCATTTGCGCCTTCAACTATTTTAGAAACAGCAATTTTTGCTTTTTCTAAAGCTTGTACAAAATCTTTTGCAACAACTGCACTATTGTATGCTTTTAAAACTTCAAGTTCTAAAGTTTTTTTATCAAGATTATATTTTAGTTCATTTGCTTTTTCTTGAAGTTTTAAAATATCTTTTTGATTAGATAGTTTAAAACCAGTAAAAAGTGGAATGTCATAAGTGATTTTTGTATTGAAATTGTTTCTAGCATCTGGATAATTTAAATCTACAGGCATTGTATTTAAACCTTCATTCATTTGAGCAAAACCAAAATCTCTAAAAGTTGCTTCTCTTGAAGAGAGTTTTGAATTAAAAACATATCCAGCATGATTTGTTCTGCTAAATTCTTCAGTTATTGCTAATTTCCCATAATTTATAGAATCAATCATTTGTGAATCAAGTTTAGAAGAATCAATATTTAATTGTTGTTGTTGTAAATCCTTACTATTTTTCAAAGTTTGTTCCAAAACTTCATCAAAGTTTACACTTTGAGCATAAGTCATAGTTGCTAGGATTAAAGATAAATAAATCTTATGCATAAAAAGTATTCCTATTTTAATTTAAGTTTCTTATATTATATTGTAAAAAAGGTAATTATATCATTTATATTATAAAATAAAATTATATATAATTAATAGTTTTTATAATTATAATATATGATTATTTAAAGAATTTTATAGATATAATTATTTTTTTAAATTTGATAAAAAAACTTTTAATATTTTAATAAATATTTTAAACTTATGTTTATCTATTTTTTCTTAAAATTTATAGTTTTTGTATAAAAGGTCTATAATGAAAAAAATGTCCAAAATACCACTTGTGATTTTTCTTTTAATTTCATATTTATATTCAAATTCTCAAGAAAGATTAATACCAGCTATCACACCTATTGAGTGGTTAAAAACAAATATAAATAATCCAAAAGTTGTAATTGTTGATTTACGTCCTTATGATGAATATCAAAAAGGTCATCTTAAAAATGCAGTAAATATTCCAGGTTTAAAATCCTTATTTGATGAAAACTTTTTTATGCCAAAACTTGATATTTTAAAAAAAATATTTAGTGATGCAGGAATAGATTCAGAAAAATTAGTTGTTGCATATGATAATGGTGATTTTATTTGGGCAGCTAGATTTTATTGGATACTTCAAACTTTAGGTCATGAAAATGTTGGGATTTTAAAAGTTGCTTATGGAAAAGAACTGATGAATAATTTTGAAATTTCAACACAAGACACAGTTGCTTTAAAAAGTGAATTTATTCCAAGAATTGATAACTCAAAAATAGAAACAAAATTAAGTACTTTACTTTCAATAGGAAATAAAACTATTATTGATGGAAGACAAGAAGAACATTATGATGGTAAAAAATCAATAGCAAAAAGATTTGGACATATTCCAACAGCCAAAAACTATGCTTGTACACAAAATTTCCAAGTAAATACAACAGGAAATAAAATGAGAGAACTTTCAGAGTTAAAAGAAATTTATAAAGATATACCAAAAGATAAAAAAGTTCTTTTATATTGTGATGGTGGTGCTGATGCAGCGTTAAATTATATAGTTTTACAAGAATTGGGATATAAAGCTGCTGTTTATGATGGTTCTTGGGCAGAATGGGGAAATGATGACTCTGTTCCAATTGAAAATCCATCTAAAAAGTAGTTTGAAAATATGAAAGATTCCATAAAAAGTAAATTAATTCTTATTATTTTAGCTGTAACTTCAATCACGAGTGCTTTAGGTTATATTGGATTTGTTTCTTGGTATATGAATGAACAGTATAAAAAAACCTTAGAATTATCAAATACTATTGGAATTGTTATCTCTCAAGATGTTGGAAAACTTATTCTTTTAGATGATGTATCAGCTGCAGCTGATATATCGACTCAATTAAAATCTTTTACAAATCTTCAAAAATTAGTTTTATACAAAAAAGATGCAAATGCAATACTTCAATACAATATAGATAATAAAAGTTTTCAGGTAGAAAAAATAAATTTTGATAATATTGATAAAATTCTTAAATTTGATAATTTAGTAAAAATCTATCATAAAGTAATCTATCAAGGAACTTATTTGGGTGTTGTATCATTTGAGTTTAAAATAGAATCTTTAAGTGATATTATTAAAAGAGACATTTTCATAATAATCTTGATTTTTTTATATGCTTTAGGAGTTTCTTTTTTACTTGCAAATTTTTTTGCTACAAAATTTACAGAACCAATTTTAAAATTAGTTTGTTTTCTTGAAAGAATTGATAAAACAGAAGCGTTAAGTAAAAGAGTTATTACAAATGAAACAAATGAATTTGGAAAACTCTATAAAGAAGTAAATAAAATGTTAGAAAGAATTGAAAATTCTTATTATGTATTAAAGGTTGCTTCTGCTGCTTTTGAGACACAAAGTGGAATGATAATAACTGATGCAAAACAAAAAATAATTCAAGTAAATAAATCATTTACAAAAATAACGGGATATACTTTAGATGAAGTTATAGGAAAAACTCCAGCTATTTTAAAATCAGGATTACATGATATAAATTTTTATAAAAATATGTATGATTCTTTAGAAAAGAATAACTTCTGGATAGGAGAAATAAATAATTTAAGAAAAGATGGAACAATTATCAATGAACATTTAATTATTCAATCAGTTTTAAATGATAAAGGTGAAATAATTTATTATATAGCATCTTTTTTAGATACAACTAAACAAAAAGAGATAGAAAACCAACTAGAAATAAATCAACAACTTTTATTACAACAATCTAAACTTGCTGCTATGGGAGAAATGTTAGAAAATATTGCCCATCAATGGAGACAACCACTTTCAACAATCACTACATTAACCTCAGGTATTCTTTTAAATAAAGAGTTGAATATTTTAGACGATAATTTCTTGAAAGAAGGACTAAATAATATTACGAAATCAGCAAATTATATGTCTAAAACTATAGATGATTTTAGAGACTTTTATAACAATAAAATAGAAAAAAAAGAGTTCTTTATATCTGAATCTATTGAAAAATCTTTAGTGTTATTGTCTTCAAGACTTAGAAAAAAAGATATTGTAGTTATAAAGGATATAAAAAATATTTCTATTTTAGGTTATGAGAATGAACTTATTCAAGTTTATATGAATATTTTAAGTAATGCAATAGATTCTTTAGAAAATCTGAATGAAAATGTAAAACTCATTAAAATTAGTTCAAAAATAGAAAATAATAATTTAATTTTAGAATTTTTAGATAATGCAGGTGGAGTTAGAGAAGATATTATAAATAAAATTTTTGATAGTCATTTTAGTACAAAAGATAAAAAAGTTGGCTCAGGAATAGGTTTATATATGTCTAAAATAATTATAGATAAATCAAAAGGTGAATTAAAAGTTTCAAATAAAACTTTTATGTATGAAAATAAAAGTTATATAGGTGCAAATTTTATTATTGTTTTACCTCTTAAATAAATCTAATATGTATTTATTTAAAGGATTGTGCTAGATTTCCGATTATTAATTGCCATCCATCAATTACAATAAAAAAGATAATCTTTATAGGCAAGGATATCATAACAGGTGGTAACATCATCATCCCTAAACTCATAAGAATTGAAGCTACAATAATATCAATAACTAAAAAAGGTAAAAATATTAAAAATCCAATTTCAAAAGCAGTTCTTAATTCACTTACAATAAATGCTGGCATTAATAAAGTTAAAGGTACATCATCTATATTTTTAGGATTTGGTTCTTTTTTTATTCTATAAAATAGTGCTAAATCAGCTTCTCTTGTATTTTTAATCATAAAATCTTTAAATGGTTTAACACCTTTTTCAAAAGCTTCTTCATAACCAATCTTTTCATCCATATATGGAACTACACCATCTTTCCAAGATTGTTTTGCATAAGGTTCCATAATAAAAATAGTTAAAATTAAAGATAAAGAAATAACAACTTGAGTAGGAGGTGTTTGTTGTAATCCCATTGCTTGTCTTAATAAAGAAAATACTATTACAATTCTTGTAAATGAAGTAACCATAAGTATTAACGTTGGAGCTAATACCATTAAAGTTAGAATAATCGCAATATTGATAGTTTTTACAAATTGTGCTGGTTCATTTAGTGCTGCAACTGATAAGTTTACAATTGGTGCTGTATCTTCTGCAAATGCAAAAATAGAAAAAAACAAAAGAGAAATTATAATTTTCAAAAAAAATCCTATTTAAAAAATGAAGCCAATATTATCTAAAAAATCTTTAAAAGGGTATTCATTATTTAGTTTGCTCAGGAATAGAGATATATCCTAAATCATATAATTTATCATAAATTTTGCTTGCTATATCACCTGCTGCTTCTCCACCATGTCCTCCATGCTCTTCAATAACTGTTACTACATATTGTGGATTTTCAAATGGTGCATAAGTTGTAATCCACGCATGTGATCTTTCAAAATATTTTAACTCGCTCTCTTTCATTCTAACTTTTTCGGATTGAGGAATAGATACAACTTGAGCTGTACCTGTTTTTGATGCAATTGTAACTTTTGATCTAATATGTCTGCTTGCTGTTCCTTTTGGTGCATAAGAAACATCATACATACCTTTTCTCATAATATCCAAATATGATGAAGGAATATCAAGTTCTTTAGGTTCTTCATAATTTGCTTTATAAAAATGTGGTTTTGGAAGTTTCCCTGTAGCTATATAACTTGTGTATCTTGCAATTTGAAGAGGTGTTACTAACATATTTCCTTGACCTATAGATGTGATAACTGTTTCTCCCACGTACCAAGGTTGATTGTACTTTTTTTCTTTCCATTCTTTATTTGGATTTACTCCTACAAACTCATTTATTTGATCAACTCCTGTTTGTTGTCCAAATCCTAATTTATCTAAAGTGTGAGAAATTTTATTTATTCCTATTTTTAGACTTCCTTTATAAAAAAAATCATCACAACTTTCACTTATTGCTTTTCTAAAATTAACTGTTCCGTGTCCAGTTGATTTCCAACATCTAAAATTTCTATTTCCAATAGGAAGAGAACCAGAGCAATTTACTGTAAAATTTTCTTTGATACCATTTTCTAAAAATGATAAACCAACTCCCATTTTTATAACTGAACCAGGAGGATATAAACCATTTATAATTTTATTTGTAAAAGGATGGTTAAAATCATTTCTCATCTCATTCCATTCTTTTACAGAAATACCTCTTGCAAAGATATTATTATCAAATTCAGGAAAAGATGCTGCAGCAAGTAATTCTCCATTTCTTGCATCCATTACAACAATTGCACCACTTTTCCCTGTGAATAACTCTTGAATATATCTTTGAAGATTTATATCAAGAGTAATTTTAATATTGTTATCAATTGAAGCTTCTTTTTCATTTAATATTTCTATTTCTTGATTTAAAGCATTTACCTTAACATCTTTGTAACCCATTTCTCCTTGAAGTTTTGAGTTATAATATTTTTCTAAACCATTTTTCCCAATAATTCCATTATATGAAGATAAGCTATTATTTAAAATATCATATTTTGAGGCTTTACCTACATAACCAATTATATGTGAAGCTACTTCTTTTTGTGGATAATATCTTTTTGATGAAGATTCAATTTTTATATCGTCTTCTGAAGCTAAAATGGTATATTTTGAAAAAAATTCTTCATAAGGAACAAAATCAATTATTTGAATAAAATCATGATTATATGAGGAATCATTTTTTTTATACTCTTTTATTAATTTATCTTTTTCATATTGAGGTAAATTTTTTACAATTAAATCAATGGTTTTTTCTAATTGTTCTTTATTCTTATATGAACTTAGATGTGGTTTTACTAATACAGAAAACCCCATTTCATTAATGGCCAATTTTTCACCATTTCTATCTTCAATAATTCCTCTAATAGGTATTTTATTAACTCTATTTATGTAGTTATTTTTAGACAATTCTTCATAATAAGTATTTGATTTTATGCTTAAAAAATAGATTCTTGAAAGTAGGGTAACTATTATTGCTATGATTATTAAAAAAATTATGTTTAATCTTATGTTCAAAGAAAGACTCCAAAAAATATTAAATCAATGATTAAATTTACAACTAATGATAAAAATATTCGTTCATCCATACCAAAAGATAAAGACCACATAATAATTAGACCAATATAGAAAAAAAGTATATAAATATAACTATTTGTTAAATTATATGAAGTTGAATTATCAACTTTTGGCAGAATAAAAATATAAATAAATAAAGATAAAAGGCTTAATGAAAATGGTTTTAATCCACTATTAATTTCGATAAATAAAAATGCCAAAATAACAAAAGTTAATGAATATAAATATCTTTTTTTTAAACATCTATAAAAAGCTGTAAAAATTATTCCAGCAAGCATTATAAGTAAAAAATGTATAGATGCAATAGTATTAACAGTAATTGCAATAACTAATACAATAAATAAAAATAATGGATTATCTAGGTTGTTTCTTGTCATATAAATTTATGCTTTATTTTTTGATTGAGTGATGATTATATTATAAAAACTCTTATAAAACCTCAAATTCTATTTTGTGTTTTATTTTTTAACTTTTCATCAATATCTTTTTTATTATTAGATAAATCATAAATAAAAGAAAAAATTTCTGCAACAGCTTTATACATAGAACCTGGTATCTCTTTATCAATATCAATCTGAGATAAAAGTTCTATTAAATCTTCATCTTTTTGAATAGGAATATTATTTTCTTTTGCAATTTTTATGATATTAGATGCAGTTTCCCCTTTTCCTTTTGCTGTTAATTTTGGTGCATTATCTTTTTCAATATCATATTTTAGTGCAACGGCTTTTTGTACAAAGTTTTTATTTATATTTTCTTGCATTTTTATACTCTTATATCAATTCCAGAACTAATACTTTGATTATAGGCATTATTCATATAGACTTGTGTTGGTTTATTCTCTTTTTTTTCATCTTCATTCATATCAAGAAGTTTGATATTTACTGGAATTAAATTTACACTATTTAAAGCAACTTTTAGTTTTTGCATATTATCTCTAATTGCAACTTTGAAATGTTCTCTTTGGGCATATATTGTTAAATCAAGTTTATTTTTATCATATAATCCTAGCATTAAATCAACTTTTCCAAAATCTTTTAATGTAAGATTAATTTGACAATAAAATTTATCTTCTTCACCTTTTTTCATATTTATTGTTCCATCTTCCATCATTTCCCAAAAAAATGGAAGATAAACATAATTTGAATTTGAAGTTAAAGAAGTTAATTGATGATAATCTATTTGCGTTAAGAGTTTATCAATTTGTTTTGATATATCTTGAGATTTTGCATCAGTTTTTGAAGATAAATCATCTTGCATTTGTAATAAAACAGATTTCATATCATCTGTAATTTTTACATCTGTTTTAGGATTATTTGATATATCTTGAATTATATGTTCAACTTTATCTACTAATTTTGTTAGATGATTTTGTAAATTTGAATTATTAGGATTTAATACTTCTAAGCTCTCTTTTAAATTGTTTAAAAGAGGAGTTAAATTTGATGCAAAATTATTTGAAAATGTACTTAAATTATTTGAAGAAGTAAGAAGATTTTGTAAATTCTCACCTTTTACAAATAAATCAGGCATTTTTAAAAGATTATCAATCATTGGTAAAATATTTTTATTTTGAAAAATAGGACTTTGAATAATATCATTTTTAATTTGACCTAATAACTCTTTAGTTTGTGTATTAATCACTTCTTTTGCTTGTAGATTTTGTAAAGGAGCATCTTGGGTCATCAAAGTATTTATTTGAGTTGAAAGATTTGCTAAACTTTGTGTTTGAGTCGGAGTTAATGAATTATTTAAATTTTGTAAAGCTGTTGTAAGAGATTTTAAATTATTAGTAAATTCTACATTTGTATTTGTAGTTTGATTACTATTTTGTGGAGTTTGTAAAAGTTTATTTAAAAGCTCATTTACTTGTTTTGCTTGAGGTGTATTTATATCTTTTACTAAATTTTGAATTTGATTTAAAACACTATTTTCTACTTTTGATTCTACTAAAGAGCCATTATTTACCAAAGAATTTAGTTGAGTAGTAAGATTTGACAGATTTTGTGTTTGAGTTGGAGTTAATGAACTATTTAAATTTTGTAAAGCTGTTGTAAGAGATTTTAAATTATTAGTAAATTCTACATTTGTATTTGTAGTTTGATTACTATTTTGTGGAGTTTGTAAAAGTTTATTTAAAAGCTCATTTACCTGTTTTGCTTGAGGTGTATTTATATCTTTTACTAAATTTTGTATTTGATTTAAAATAGTTTCAAGTTTTGTATTTGAATTTTGTGATAATTTTGATTCTAAAAATACACCTGAATTTTTGAGTTGTTCTTTTAGTGTGTTTGCATCCATATCTTTTATATTTTTTAAAAAATTTTCAATTAATGGTTTAAATTTTTGTAAATTTTCATCTTCAGAAATATTTTCAAGTAAATTTGATAAGTTTGAAGATACATTTCCTAAATCTTTAAAAATATTAGAATTTTTTAAAATATTTTCAATAGTCGTGTTTGATTTTGTTCCATCTTTTAGATTAGTAAATAACTCTTTTAATACATCAGTTGCAGATGTAGAGTTATTTTTAACCATTTGTTCTAAACTTTTAGTATCTGCTTCTTTTAATACATCTTTTAGAACTTTGTTATCATTTGTAGTAAGAATATTTAATAAAGTACTATTTGAAACTAACATGAGTTAAGTATAACATAATCTAAACAGGAATTAAACACTTTTTTAGTTATACTTTTTTTATGAAAAGAAGAACTTTTATTAAATTTACTACTGTTTGGGCTCTTTTATTATCTTCAAATATAGTAATTGCAAGAATTATTTCAAAAAATAATTTAATCATTTTGGATGAAATACTGAATATAATCTTCCCAAAAACTTCAACAATGTCAAGTGCAAGAGAATTTAAAGCTTTAAATTATTTAGTTCAAAATATTTCACATAAAACTTTTGATGATGATGACAAGGTTTTGATTGTTGATGGAACAAAAGATTTTATTGAAAGTTTTCCAGATTTTTTGAATTTGAAAGAAGATGAAAAAAAAGAGTTGATTTTTAGAATTATAAAAAATAGTTCTTATGCAAAATCTTGGATTTCAAAACTTACATATTATGGAGTTGAAGCTATGTTTAGTGATCCAATTTATGGTGGAAATTTTGAACAAATTGGATGGAATAGTGTAAAACATAATATTGGCTATCCACGACCTTTAAAGACTTACGGACAAAAAATATGATATATGATGTTTGCGTAGTTGGAAGTGGAGCAGGTGCTGGTCCCATAATCTATGAATTAAGTAAAGTAGGTTTAAAAGTTTGTGTTTTAGAAAAAGGTGATATTTACAATGAAAAAGATTTTTCAAAAGATGAAATTGTAGTACGCCGTGATATTTATACACCAAATTTAAAAGAAGAATATCATACTGTTGAAGAATTTATTGATGGTTCTTGGACTAAGTTTCCAACTTATGAAAGTGGTTGGAGTTTTTGGAATGGCTCACTTCTTGGAGGTTCTTCAAATTTTATGAGTGGATATTTTCATAGACTTAAACCAAATGATTTTAAATTAGCTTCAATTTATGGAGTTCCAAAAAATTCTAATATCGTAGATTGGCCTATTAATTATGATGAATTAGAGCCATATTATACAAAGGTTGAAGAGCTTGTTGGAGTTTCTGGAAAGGTTCAAGAATATGCTTTTTTAGAACCAAGAAGTACAAAAGATTTTATTTATCCACCTTTAAATGAAAATAAAATAGTTGATTTGATAGATAAAGCATGTAAAGATTTGGATTATACTTCTATAAAAACTCCAAGAGCAATTATTTCAAAACAAAAAGATTTTAGAAATCCTTGTTATTACTCAAATTATTGTGGTTCATATGCTTGTTCAAGTGGAGCAAAAGGAAGTTCACGGGCAAGTTTAATAAAAGATGCACTTCTTACAAATGATGTTGAAATAATTCCAAATGCTTTTGTTATAAAGTTAAATACAACAACAGATAAAAAAATAAAAAGTGCTACATATTTAACAAAAAATGGAACTAAAAAAGAGCTTGAAGCAAAACTTTTTGTAGTTGCTGCTCAAGCTGTTGAAACTTCAAGATTGCTACTTAATTCAAAAGATGAAAACTTTCCAAATGGAGTTGCAAATAATAGTGGAAATGTAGGTAAAAATTTTCTTTCAAGTAGTGGTGGAATAATTAGTGCTACTTTTGATGAAACACATCTTCCTTTAAAAGATTTACACGCTTCTGGACTTTTTGTAAATAGGTCAATTATGGATTGGTATTATACAAAAGAGTTCAAAGGAGGAGTTATTGATGTACTTTTTGAACATCAAAATCCTATACGAAGAGCTTCAAGTTTAAGATGGGATGAAAATGGAGATTTAAGAATAGGGGAAGAGTTACAAAACGCAATATTTGAAACCTTTACAAAAACAAGAACTTTAAATATGGAAATTTTTCTTGATTGGACACCAAATGATAATGCTTTTATAAGTGTTGATGAAAAATATAAAGATAAATATGGCATTCCTGTTGCAAATATAAGAATTGGTGCTCATGAAAGAGATTTAGAAATAGCAAATTTCATAAAAGAAAAAGCACTTAAAGTTTTTGAAAAAATGGGTGGTAAAAATATAGTTTCAGATATATCAGCACTTCCATCATCCAATTTACAAGCAGGTGGTTGTAGATTTGGAGATAATCCAAAAACTTCAGTTTTAAATAAATATTGTCAAGCTCATGAAGTTTCAAATCTATTTGTAACAGATGGAAGTTTTATGCCAACAGGTGGAAGTGTTCCTTATACATTTACTATTTATGCAAATTCATTTAGAGTTGCAGAATATATAAAAAATAATTATAATAAGATAATAGTTTAAATAATTTTTTAAAATAAAGTTTGATATTATCTGCTGTTTAAAAAATGAGGAGTTTTTTTGTGAAAAAAATAATAATAATTTCAAGTTTAGTTTTATATCTTTTTGCAAGTGATGATTATGTTCCTTTAAGTAATTTATCACAAGAAAAAAAAGTTGAATACAATTTTATAAATAAAAAAACTGAAATTAACGCTGCTGGAAACAATGAATATGAAAAAATTGAAGAAAAACAAGAACTATCAAAACCAATAAATAATGAATTTGTAAAAGAATACAAAAAAGATAATATTTTAAAAGATGAAAGAAAAGTTTATCAAAGTAATTTTAATAAAGATTTTTCAATAACTCCAAAAATTTTATATATGAATATTTCAACAGACATTGAAAAACAGAGTGTCGAAAAAACACATGAAGTTGTACCTGAAATATTATTTACATATAAAAATCATAATTTAAAATTTGACTATTTGAATGTTGATTTAAAATATCAAAATATTTTAGAATTAGACACTAAATGGTATAGACTTGCATATTTATATAGTTTTTATAATGCAAATATTGGACTTGCATATAATTATTTAGATATAAATTATGGTTTATTAGGGATAAATGCTAAAGATAATCAGAAATTTGCCACTTTTGAAGCTCACTTGAAAAATAGTAAAGATAATTTTATAGTTGAATATGGTGGATTTTATGGAAAAAATGATGATATAAAAAATGCTTATGAATATTATCTAACTTTGGGATATAAAATATTTAGTAATGATAATCTGATTTTCAATGCAGGTTATAAAAATAGAATAGTTGAAAATAGTGATATTAAAATAGAGTATAAAGGTCCAATTGTTGGAATTAGTAGTAAGTTCTAGTTTGAAACATTACACTTTGTAATATTTTATCTTCTATAAAAAACTTTTAGATATAATAAACTTTATTAGAAAAATAAGGTTTATTATATGCAAAATATCCAAATCTGGCATAATCCAAAATGTTCAAAATCAAGAAATGCAATGACACTTTTAAAAGAAAAAGGTATAAATGCTAATATTGTAAAATATCTAGAAACATCACCTTCAAAAGAGCAATTAAAAGATGTACTAAAAAAATTAAATATGAAAGCTAGTGAGCTTCTTAGAACTGGTGAAGATATTTATAAAGAGTTAAATCTTAAAAATGTAATTGATGAAGAACAATTGATTGAAATTATGGTTGAACATCCAATTTTAATAGAAAGGCCAATTATTATAAAAGGCGATAAAGCTGTAATAGCAAGACCTATTGAAAAATTAGAAGAATTACTTAAATGACTTTTGAAATAAATGAAAAACAACAACGAATCAAATATATAAGAGTTTTAGAAAAATTTTTTACAAGAACTATTTCATTATTAAAAATAGAAAACTTTGATAAAGAATTATTTAAACAAAGAACTAAAAAAAATTATGAAGATATGAAAAAAACTCAAGAAGTTGAGTTATATTCAGAATATTATACAAATTTAAAAGTATTTATCTCAAAAACAGTAAATTATACACAAAATCATAGTGAAACTTTTGAGGAAGAAAGAGCAAACTTGTTAAAAGATGCAAATCTTCTTCAAAAAGAAAAAAATAAAAGTAATTATAAAAAAGATAAACATAAAAAACATAAATTTAATGATGGATATTAATGCAAGAAGAGTATAAAAGTTTTAAATTATCTGGAATTATAAAAAAAGTTCTTTATAAAAATGACGAAACAAAATACATAATTGCTGTTTTAGAAAATAATCAAAAAATTTGTGGTGCATATTTTGATACGGATATTGAAAAAATTGTAGGTGAAGAAGTTATATTAAAAGGAAATTGGATTACTCATAAAAAATATGGAGTTCAATTTGAATTTGATACTTTAGAACTTAAAGAAGCAGAAATGTTTTTTTTTCTTACAAAAATTGTAAAAGGTGTTGGAAAAAAATTTGCTCATGAACTTTTGGAAAAATATTCAGAAGATGAATTAGTTGAGATATTAAATGAAAGACCAAATGAACTTTTAGATTTCAAAGGAATAAAAGATAAAAAACTTGAAACTATTGTTTCTTCTTGGCAAAAATTTAAGCATTTACGTGAATTAGGTTCTTTTTTGGCAAAATTTGGAGTTACTTCAAATCTTATTACAAAAATATATTCAAGTTTAGGAGAAGTTGAAAATCTTATAGATAAAATCAAAGAAAATCCATATATTTTAATAAACATAAAAGGAATTGGATTTAAAAGAGCTGATGAAATAGCAAAATCTTTAGGAATTGACCCCAAATCAGAGTTTAGAATAATGGCTTGTTTAAACTATACTTTAAGAGAATATTGTGATAACAATGGAAATTCTTCAATAGATAAATTTCATTTGTACAAACTTTTAGATGAAAGTTTGAGATTTTCAAATGAAGAAACGTTATATGAACAAGCAATATCAAAAATGTTAGTTGAAGAAAATATTTTTGTTACAAGTGAAAATAGGCTTGCTCTTTCAATGCTTTATTATGCTGAAAAAAGAATTTTAGATTTTTTTAGTAGACGAAAAAATGAAAAAAACAGAAAAATTATCGCAACCTTTGATGAATATTTAGTAAAGAAACAGCAGACTTTAGGATTTGATTTAAGTGAAGAGCAGAAAAAAGCAGTTGAACTTATAAATAATGGTGATAAAACGCTTTTTTTGATAGGTTATGCTGGAACTGGAAAATCAACTTCAAGTAGAGCAATACTAGAACTTCTTGAAGAAATTATGAGTTATGATGATATTATGACTATTGCACTTAGTGGAATAGCATCTCAAAGAATAAGTGATACAACAGGTTATAATTCTTCAACAATACAAAGTTTACTTGTAAAACATAAAGAGAAAGATTTTTTTCCATATAAAGCTATTTTACTTGATGAAGCTTCTATGGTAAATTCTGTAACTTTTTATCAAATTGTTTCAAAAATTGATGATGATACAATTTTTATAATTGTTGGAGATGATGGACAATTACCAGCAATTGGCGCTGGTAATGTATTAGCTGATGCTATAAAATATGAATTAGCTCCAATTTGCAAGCTAACTAAAATTTATAGACAAAATGAAAATCAAGCAATAGCTGTAATTGCAAATGATATAAGAAAAGGTGAATTACCTGATTACAAACAAGAGTATGAAGATTTTAAATTTATTGATGTTTCTATTTCAAATTATTATTCAAGAAAAAATTCAGTTTCTACAAATGAATTTGCTGATTTAAGAGGTGAAAATAGTGAATATATTTTAAATAATATTTTAAATATTTCTTCAACTTATATACAAGATTATTATGATTTTATAAAAAAGAAAAAAATATCAAAAGCTTTGACACTTTTTCAAGTAATTACTCCTATGAAAGGTGGGATTTTAGGTGTTGATAATTTAAATATTCAACTTCAAAAACTTTTTAATCATACAAAAGGAAAAGCTTTTGTATCAAAAATTTATGAATATAAATTAACAGATAAAGTTATTCATATAAAAAATGAAAATATGCGAGCTCAAACAATGAGTATGTATAAAAATGGTTCAACTGATTTTTTAGAAAGAAGAGTTTATAACGGTCAATTAGGACTTATAATAAAACTTGATTTTGATGAAGAAAAATGTATTGTTTTATATCCAAATGATGATATGGTTGTATTTTATGATTTTGAAAATGTACATCATCTATTATCTTTAGCTTATTGTTTAACTATTCATAAAACTCAAGGTATGGAATATGATAATGCTTTAATTCCTATGAGTTTTTCTCACTATATTATGCATAATACTAAGCTTTTATACACTGCAATTACAAGAGCAAAAAAGATGTGCTTTATTGTAGGAGAAGAAGAAGCTTTTAAAAGTGCTTGTAAAAAACTTGAAATCACTATTAGAGAATCAGTTATAAATGATTTATTAAGTAAAAAAGAGCTAAATATTGACTCTTCTAATATAGAAATGATAAGCGTTTAACGAACATAAAAGCAACTTTTTTGTATTATCTCTAAAATTTTTAAGAGGATTATATTTTATGATAACGTGGATGCAAAGACACAAGAAGTGGCTAGTAATTACTATTTGGATAAGTACAATTGCATTCGTTGGAGCTGGATTTGTTGGTTGGGGTTCTTACGAGTATGGAAAACAAGGCGGAGTAGTAGCAGTTGTTGGTGATAGAGAAATTTCTGTTGAAGAGTATCAACAAGAGTATTCAAATCTTTATGATCAATATTCAAGAATGTTCGGAACAATGTTTAACAAAGAATTAGCTGAACAACTAAAATTAAAAGATGTAGCTTTAAGACAAGTTTTACAAAAAAATCTAATTATGTCTTATGGAGATTCTTTAGGTTTAGATGTTACAAATGAAGAAATTGCTAAAGAGTTACTAAAATATCAAGCTTTCACAAAAGATGGTAAATTTGATAAAGAGACTTATATAAGAGTTTTAGCTCAAAATAGAATGACACCAAAAGATTTTGAAGAATCTTTAAAAAGAGGTCTATTATTACAAAAAGTTCAAAAATTATTTGAAATAAATCCTACTTCAAATGAAATTGAAAATATTAGTAAATTACTTTTTTTAGAAGATGATATTAGTTTTAAAATTTTGTCAATAAATGATATCTCAGTTGATTTAAAAGATGATGAACTAAAAAAATACTGGGAAGAAAATAAAAATTCTTATATGTCAGAAGTTTCATATGATTTACAAATAAAAGAGATACCTTTAGCTTCTTCTAATCCAACAGAAGATGAAATTAAAACTCATTATGAAAAATTTAAAATTGATTATAAACATGAAGATGGAAAAATTAAGTCTTTAGAAGAAGCAAGAGAACAAATAATTAAAGATTTAGATGAAAAATTTACAAAAACAGAAGCTTTAAAAATATATTTAAAACTTAAAAAAGATGAAGATAAATTTAATCTTACTCAAAATTTTGTACAAACTCAACTTCCTTATTCATCAGAAAATAATTTAAAAATTGAAGAATCAAAAGATTTAGAAATTGTAAAACCATTTTTTGAAAATAATAAATATTATATTGTAAAAGTAGTTAAGAAAAATCCTTCAATTACCTTGACTTTTGAACAAGCTTTAGTTCAAGTAAAAACTGATTTTGAAAAAGTATTAAAATCAAAAAAATTAGAAGAAATTGCAAATTCAACACTAAAAGATTTTAAAGGTGAAGAGATTTCAGGTATTACAAGAGAATCAATTACAAAAATCCCTGGTTTAGAACAACAAGAAGCAGCTAAATTTTTAAATCAATTATTTTCTGCAACTACAAAAGAAGGAATTGTAAAATTAGATAATAAAATAGTTCTTTTTAGAATTAATAATTCAAAAATGGCTGATTATAATAAAACAAAAGATGACGTTGTAAAAGGAACAATAATCCAACTTCAAGAAGAAGAATTAATGTTAAACCTAATGAAAAAATTAGAAAATACTTTTACTATTCAATCTTCAATCCAAGAAAAGGAGTAATAATTGAATAATACTTTTTTAGCAATTGACATAGGTTCATCAACAATAACCGCAGTTATTGCAAAACATGATTTAGAAAATAATATAAATATATTAGGTACAGGAATTCAAAAAAGTAATGGTATTAATAAAGGTTTAATTATTAATATTGAAGAAGCTTCAAAAGCTATAAAAGATGCCGTTTCTATTGCAAAAAGAACTACAACAGAATTAGTTGATACAACAGTTGTATCTATTTCTGGAAGTTATTCAAAAAGTATTAGAAGTAGTGGTTCAGTTAATGTTCCAAATGGACTTATAACAGAAACTGAAATAAATCAAGTTATGCAAATGGCATTATACAATGCTACAATTGTTCCAGAATATGAAGTTGTTCATGTTGTTCCAATATTTTTTAAAGTTGATGATTCTGTTGAAGTTGATAATCCTTTAAATATGAACGGAAGTAGACTTGAAGTTTCTGTTTATATTGTAACAGCTAAAAGAACAGCTTTAACTAATATAAAATCAGCATTGAAAATTTCTGGAATAGAAGTAGTTAAATTTGTTTTAGATTCATATGCAGCAGCACTTGCAGTTTTAGATGATCAACAAAAAAAGTTTGGTGCAATAGTTATAAATTTAGGTTCAACAACAACAGAATTTGTCTATTTTAAAGGTAATTCTATAATTTTTAATGGATTTATTCCTGTTGGTTCAAATCATATTACAAATGATTTATCTGTTATGTTACATACTCCTCCAACAGCTGCTGAAAAGATAAAATTAGAATATGGATCACTTATTAGAAATTATTCTCCAAATAATGAATTAGGTGTTACAAAAGTAAAAATTCCTAGAATTGGTGATGAAGAGAGTATCTCAGAAGTTGCATTAGATTATATTCAAACAATTATTCATGCTCGTGTTGAAGAAGATTTGGTTTTAGTAAAAAATAAACTTAAAAAAAGTGGTTTATTAGATAATACAGGTTCTGGAATTGTAATAACAGGAGGAATGAGTTATCTTGATGGAATCAAAAAATTAACTGAAAAGATTTTTGAAGGTATACCAATAAGTGTTTCAAATCCTAAAAATATTAAAAATGGATTTATGAGTTTTGATGAAGCTAATATGGCTACAATTGTTGGATTGTTATTTTATGCTTTAGGAACAAATAGAAGTTATCAATTAGATTCAAGTAAAAAACTAATTAAACCTTTGAGAAAAGATAGAGTTGTTGAACCTAAAATTTCTGTTTCAAATGCAATTCCTTCTGAAAAACCTACAATGGAAACAAATAATAAAGAACATATTCAAATTAAAGACAATGGAGCGATTTTAACACCTCTAATAAAAGATAAGAAAAAAGGTGTTTCTAAGTTCTGGAGTAAAGTATCGGAGTGGTTTTAATGGAAAATTTATTTAGAGTTGATGATATAAAAGTAGATATGCCAAGTAAAGTTTTATCTGATAATGTAGCAAAAATTGCTGTTATTGGAGTTGGTGGTGGTGGTTGTAATATGATTAACCACATGATAAATGAAGGTTCTCATAAAATTGATTTAATTGCAGCAAATACTGATTTACAAGTGCTTCATATTTCAAAAGCTCCAAAAAAAATCCAACTAGGACTAAAACTTACTAAGGGTTTAGGTGCTGGAATGAAACCAGAAGTTGGACGAGATTCAGCAGTTGAAAGTTATGAAGAGATAAAAGGTTCTTTAAAAGGTGCTGATATTGTATTTATTGCTGCTGGACTTGGTGGAGGTACTGGAACAGGAGCTGCTGCTATAATAGCAAAAGCTGCTAAAGAAATAGGTGCATTAACTGTTTCTGTTGTAACAAAACCATTTACTTGGGAAGGTAAAAAAAGAGCAGGATTAGCAAATCTTGGACTTGAAGAACTAAAAAAAGTAAGTGATTCAATCATTATTGTTCCAAATGATAGATTATTAGAAATTATTGATGAAAATGTAGGTATGAAAGATGCTTTTAAAATAATTGATAATATTTTATATCAAGCTGTAAATGGTATGTCTGAAGTGATTTTAAATCCTGGAAATTCAGATATTAATACAGACTTTGCAGATGTTAAAACTATTATGCAACACAAAGGTATGGCTTTAATGGGAATAGGGCGAGCAAAAGGTGAAAATGCTGCTCAAAGAGCTTTAGAAGATGCTATTGATTCTCCATTACTTGATAAAGTTTCATTAAATGGTGCAAAAGGAATTTTAATTCATTTTAATATTCATCCACAAGTTTCATTATTTGCAATAAATGATGTTATGGGAACTATAAATGAAAGAATGGATTCAAATGCAGAGATTATTTTTGGTACAACTTCTGATAGTACTTTAGAAAAAGATGAAGTAAAAATCACTATTGTTGCAACAGGTTTTGAATCAAAAAATGAAGAAATTGAAGAAACAGCAGAGGGAATAGAAGAAAATAGTAATCAAAGTGCAGTTATTGCTGATAGTGAAAATTATTTAGATATCCCACCTTTAATGAGAGATTATATTGTTCAATATCAATTAAATTAATATTATATTAAAAAAAGGGGTTTAAATTTCAAAGTTTAAACTCCTTTTTTTTCTTTTTTAAATCTGAAAATCAACAGGTTTATTTTTATTTTCATCATCCCATTCAAAGATAAAACACATAGGAAGCTTATTATATTTATTTAGAATTTTTGCAGTTATTGATGCAGAAATAAATATCGAAATAATTGCAATAGCAGACGCAAAAGCTAATGTTGAAAGACCAGACAATCCTTGTCCTACTGTACATCCAATAGCCATAATTCCACCTGTTCCCATCAATGCTCCACCAATCATATTATATTTTACTTTATTAATATTTTTATTTGCAGTACATCCAAAACTATATTTTTTATTAAAAAATGACATAGTAAAAGTTCCTACTAAAACACCAATAACCATACAAATGCTAAATGTTACTTCATTTACTTGATAATATGTAAACAATTCTAAAGTTTTTGCTGTTGGATAGACAAAACTTATTCCTGTTAGTTCTATACTTCTTTCCATACTTTCTTGACCGATATAACCACTTACAAACCAAGCAGCACTTACAAGTAATCCTATTAAAATTCCATCTATTAAAGTAAATACTCTTTTTATTCTTTTATTTACTGTATAAAAAAGAATAACAAATAAAATAGCTAAAACTATATATATGTTCATTTGAGTATTCGTAATATACGAAGAAACATTTATTAAAAATTCATTATTAATAAATGGATTAAATATATCAAATAAAAGTCCTTTAGTTGTTGCATATGCAAAAATAGCTATAAAAATTAGAGTAATTAATGCATTTGTATCACCTTGGGCATATTTAATTAAACTTCTACTACTACAACCATCAGCAATCATCATTCCACTACCAAATAACAGTCCACCCAAAATTATTGCAAAATAGTTTATATTACTTTTAAAATAATTTGTTTGTGTTAAATCTAATTCAAAATACTTAGAGATAATTGTTGTTGAAATAATTGCAACAATCATTGCCATAATAACAGAAGCACCTCTTTTTGTAGATTTTATTAATATATAATCTTTTATTGAACCACTAAAACAAAATTGATTTTTTTGGGCAATTATTCCAAAAAAGATTCCTATAATTAATCCTAAAATATTAACTATTTGATAAGTTTCTAATTCAAACATTTTATACCTCGTCCTCATCTTCTGCTTTCATATCCTCTAAATCTTTAAGGATATTTATAGCTTCTTCTTCTGTTAAAAGTTTTTTTTCAATATGAAGTAAAACTTCATCATAAAATTTTTTTACATCTAATATATAATCTAATTCAATTTTTAAATCTTTATCATCTTTATCTTTTGAAATTAATTTCTCTAATGCTTTTAGTTCAGCATCTACTTCTATTAAAACATCACTTTTTAAAATTTTTTCTAATTCATTAATTTTATTCATTTTCTATTCCTTTTATTTAGTATGATTATTAACTGTTGTTGGTATAGTATTTCCACTTGCCTGATATTTCAATGAATCAGGATATTTTTGGTAATGATTTCTTACAACTTGTGCTAATTCTTTTTTTGTATTTTCATCTATTAAGCCATTGTCATTTATAGTTTTAGTAATTTCTAATAAAAGTTTATCTTGTGGATTTGGAACTTTTTCTATCCAAGATTCCAAAAGTTTTTTATTTACAAATTTTGGAAGTGAACCCATAATTCCAATATCATTTTCATTATGTACTAAAAGTCCAGAAGTTGTTCCTCTATCTAAAGTTAAAACTTGAAATAGATATAACGTGTGATAATCAAGTTGTTTTTTAATATCTTGAACACTAAATGTTTGTCTATTTAAAAAAGCATTTTTTAAAATCAAAATATATCTATCTATAATAATTTCACCAAAATTTAAAGCAAATGCAAAATCTTTTTCTTTATCTTGAGTTTTATAATTTTCTAAATAGAAGTGAGAAATTCCTCTGTGTCTATTTAATGCTGGAATAAAAAAGTATTTTTCACCTTGTTTTATACCTTCTTCAAAAGTCTCTTTTGAAGCTTCTTTTATAGCTTTTTCAAAAACTTTTTTATCTTCAATATTTTCAATACTTGGATTTAAATCAGCCATAATTCGCCAATAAGAGTTCCCATCTTTTAAAATAGTTAAACTAATATGAATATGAATAGATGGTAAGTTTGGATTTTTTGGATGAATTATGGTTGAAATAGCTGTTGCACTATCTAAACTTTTTGTTGAATCATCTTCATAATGAACTTGAGATACATTTACACTAGCTCTATTAAAAAATATCTCATCTCTTGCTTCAAATCTACTTCCACCACCAAAAGTTCCACCATTTCTTAGCCAAATAACTTCTTCAAATTTTTTATCTTCTCCAAATTTTTCACTTAAATCATTTAGTTTTTCTACAAATCTTGTTTGTAAACTTCTAACTAATTCATAAGCTTTTTTAGCATCTTGTGATTTAGCAAAAATCAAACTCATTTACAAATCTCCTTTAAACAATCTTCAAAATCTCCAAATATCATCTTTTGTATACTACAAGCAATCATTAAATTTATAGAATAATCAAAATCCTCAATAACTCTATTTTCTAAATCATAAGTTACATTATCTATAACTTTTTTTTCATCTTTTGAAAAACTATCTATATAATTTTGCTCTTTTTTCATATAACCATATACTTTTTTTCCTAATGCAGTTGCATAACCACATTCCCAAACTGTTCCACTATCTGCTTCTTTTCCTCTAAATGAGTTTAAATTTGCAATAACAATATCGCATTGATTTATCAAGTTTACATTAGCTTTAAAAATATCTTGTGCAATTTTTCTTTTTTCTTGATTGAAATCTACGATATTATCAAGTGGATATAAACCTTCAAAACCATAGTTTTTACAAAGTTGTACATACTTTTTACCTATCTCTATGGAATTACTTTCAAAAACATCAAATCCTGCTATATATATCTTTTTCATGGGCTAATTATATATAAATTTACTTATGAATAAGAAAGAAAATCTTACAATGATAAAAAAGCAAAGGAGCGAATATGAAAAATATTTTGAATTACATCAAAATTAATGAACTTATTTCAACTTCTGGTCAGCCAAAAATTGAAGAGTTTGATTTGATAAAAAATGAAGGTTTTGAAGTAGTAATAAATTTAGCTTTATGTGATGCTTCTAATGCTATTGAAAATGAAGATAAAGTAGTGACAAATCTTGGAATGAGTTATTTTCATATTCCTGTAGATTTTGAAAATCCAAAGCCAAGTGATTTAAAACTTTTTTTAAATACAATGCAAGCACTTGGAGCAAACAAAGTTTGGGTACATTGTGCTAAAAATTATAGAGTTAGTGCGTTTATGTATGTTTATCATAAATATATTTTAAAAACTCCATTTGAAGAGATTGATTTGTCAATATTTAATATTTGGAATCCAGATAAAACTTGGCAAGAACTTATGAAAATAAGTTTGGATGATTTGTACAAGGCATAAGACTAAATAACTTTCTTATGATAGTTTAGCTAGACTATCAGGCTTAAAAACTTTACAGTTGGGATTAATTTTGAAAATAGAGACAAAAGTAGAAAAATTTAATGAACCTTTATATTTAGAAAGTGGAAGACTATTAGAATCTTTTGAAATCATATATGAAACATATGGTGAACTAAATGAAGATAAATCAAATGTTATTGTTATTTGTCATCCATTATCTTTAAGTCATCATGCAGCTGGGCGTTATGCAGATGAAGTAAAACCTGGTTGGTGGGATAAATTTATAGGTGATGGAAAGGCTATTGATACAACAAAATATTTTGTAATTTGTTCAAATAATATAGGAAGTTCTTATGGTTCAACAAGTCCTATGAGTATTGACCCTTCAACAAAAAAAGAGTATAGATTAAAATTTCCAGTTATTACAATATCAGATATTGTAAAAGCTCAAATGAAACTATATAAAAAACTAGGAATTTCTAATGCTGTTGCAGTTGTTGGTGGAAGTTTAGGTGGAATGCAGGCACTTTGTTATGCTATTGAATATCCAAATTTTGCAAAAGAAATTATTGCAATGGCAACAACTGCATATACAAGACCTTGGGCTATAGCTTTTAATAAAATTGGAATGGAAGCTTTACGACATGACCCAATTTTTAAAAATGGAAATTATACTAAAGATGATTTAAAAGCTTTAGGACTTCCTGGTCTTGCTATTGGAAGAATGGCAGGATTAATCTGTTATTTAAGTCCAACTTTATTTAATAATAAATTTGGAAGAGAATATTCTGCAACTGATGGATTATATGAACTTTTTGGAAGATTTGAAGTAGAAAAATATTTGGAATATAACGCATATAGTTTTCCAAAGTATTTTGATCCACTTTCATATTTGTATACTTGTAAAACAATGAATATTTTTGATGCAGGAAGAAACAAAGATAAACTTGAAGATTCGTTTGATAAGATTCAATCAAATTTGCATTTGATTGCATTTAGTGATGATATGTTATTTTTTCCAGAAGAAATGGAAGAAATACGAGATATTATGATAAAACTTGGACATGAAAAACAAGTAACATATAAATTGATACAAAGCCAATCAGGACATGATTCTTTTTTAGTTGAAGTTGAAAAATTTGAAAATTATGTGAAAGAAATTTTAAAAGATAAATAGTTTTTATTATTTCCCAGATGAAAGTATAGCTTTATGAATATAATAGTTTACACGATAAATATGAATACTTACTCTATTTATCCATCTAATAGCTTCTAATCTATCAGAACCATCTGGCACATCAAGTTCGCCTGTTGCGATTTTATTTGCAATATCTTCTCTGTATTGTTGTCTTATCTTTTCAATATCTTTAGTTAATTCTTCACTATTTTTTATTAGTTGGTTCCAATTATTTGTTTTTTGAACTAAAATGGTACTTAAAATATTTGTATGAAATTGATTTAATATATCTTTTAGTTCAATTATATTTTTTGCACAAATAATTCTATCTTCTTCCTCTTCACATCTTTCATGTAATCTTTGAAGATGATCTATTGCATGAATTAAATCAACTAAATAAGCCCAATCAGGACTGTCTTTTTGTTTAATATGAATTTTGTCTAAAAATTTATGAGTAATATTTAATATATTTTGAACTTCTTTTATATCCATTCTTTGATATTTTGATTCTTTATTTAATATGAATTCTATATGTTTTAAAATAGTAATATACTCTTTAATGATACTTTGTAGTGTGGCATTTAATGCAAGTTTGGGTTCTTTTAAAAATTCTTCATTTAAATTGTTAATAGAATTATTTGAATTTTCTTTTATTAATTTTTTTATGAAATTTGCAAAAATATTTGTAAATGGTAGAATAAGTAATACACTTATAATATTGTATGAACTATGAAATACAACTACAGCAATTTGAGCATTTTCTAAAATAAATTCGGGTTTTATATAATTTAGAATTGAAATAAAAGGTGTAATAAACAAAAAAGCAAATATAGCACTAATAAAGTTATATATTACATGAGAAAATCCTGTCCTTTTTGCATTGATATTTGCTCCAATTGTCGCCATTGCAGCTGTAACAGTTGTACCTACATCCATACCAATAATTAAAGCTAAAGCTTGTTCAAAATTTACTGCACCACCATAAAGTAGAGTTAAAGTCATAGCAATTCCAGCACTAGAAGCTTGAGTAATCATAGTAATACCAATACCAATAGCAATTAGTAAAAGTCTTCCTACAAAAGAATCATTAGGTAAAAGATCAGGAGTTAAGATATTTTCAAATCCTGAAACAGCTTCTTGCATTGTGCTAATACCTACAAAAATAAGTCCAAAACCAGCTAGTGTAAAACCAGCAGAAGCAACATTTTCTTTTGCGAAAAGTTTTAAAATTGCACCTAAAAATATAAAAGGTAAAACAAAAGTTTCAAGATTAAATTTAAATCCAAAGATAGCAACTAACCAACCTGTAAAAGTACTTCCTATATTTGCACCAAAAATAATACCTAAAGATTGGGAAAAACTAATAATTCCAGCACCTACAAAACCAACAGCAGCAACTGTTGTAGCACTTGAAGATTGTAATAAAGTAGTCATAATAGCACCACTTAAAGCACCACTATAAGGACTTTTTGTAAAGTGTAACATGGCATTTCTCAATGTATCACCTGCAAGTGATTGTAAACCTTTTGTCATGATTATTAAACCAATCAAAAATATACCAAGCCCTCCTAGTAGAGTAACAATAACAAGTATTTTTGAAAAATCTATCATGTAAACACCAATGTTTTTTTTAGTTTACATATTTTTTTATTAATTATAGATATAATAGACTCTTATATAAATAATAATGAGGATATTGTATGAATGAAGAGATTAGTTTTGAAGAAAAAGTTTTAAAAGCAAAAGAACTTTTAGAAAAATTATCAAATCCACAAATTACATTAAGTGATTCTATAAAACTTTATAAAACAGGAATAAAAGAACTAGAAGAAGCTCAAAAGCTTCTTGATGAAGCTAAGCTTATCTTCTCTGTTGAAAATAAAAATTAATCTGATTATTTTAAAGAATAATCAGATAATTTTACAAATTTGAAACCTTTTTCTTTTAATTTTTCAATAACTCTAATAATTCCTTCTCTTGTATGAGATTCAGGATGATTAAAATGAATTATTCCAATTTCTCCACCTTTTACATTTGCAAAAGCTTCTTCAATTTGCTTTGCACTATAAGTTGCTCCTGCATCACCTAAAACTGAAAATCCTATAACTTCTTGTTTTAAATTATTTGCAATTTTTACAGCAATTTCATCATAATATGCAGTTCCTGAACGGAAATATTTTGGTCTTTTATTTGTTAGTTCTTCAATCTTTCTTGCATTTAATTCAATCTCATCAACAAGTTCTGAAATATTAGCTGTTCCACTGATGCCATAAATAGATTTTCCATTTACAGAAGCTGGTTTATGTAAATATCCATGATTTCCTATTTCAAACAGTGGATTTGAAGCTAAATGCTTAAAATTTTCCATATTTCTATCTATCCATCTTCCATTTATAAATAAAGTAGCAGGGATTTTTTCCTTTTCTAAATAAGCTATTAGATGATTATCATAACCCATTCCACTTTCTGTTCCGCAAGCATCCATTGTAAGTGCAATTACTTTATCTTTTGTTTTTAACTTTGTTTTAACCCCTGTTACATTTTCTCCCCATTGTTTAGGGTTTTTATTCTGATATTTTTTTTCTATGGACTGTTTTAATTTTTCATAATCATTTGAAGAATTAATAGAAGCCGAATTAGCACTTAAAGCTAAAAGACATAGAGTTAAAAAAATAGAAGATTTTTTCATTTGTTACCTTTTATTGATTTTTCATTACACAATTATAGATTATTAATACTTGATTTTAGTCATAGTAATTTAATTATAATTTGCTATTATTATAAAACAATATAAAAATAATAATCTTATGTAATATAGTAAGGAATAAATAATGCAAAATGAATTTAATGAATATTTTAATAGACAAATAAAACTTTGGGGAGAAGAAGTTCAAAATTCTTTACAAAATAAAAAAATAGCAATTATTGGAAGTGGAGGATTAGGATGTACTTTAGGGATTGCGCTTGGAGCATCTGGAATTGGAGAGTTTACATTTGTAGATTTTGATACTGTTGGAGTTCATAATATTCATCGACAAATAGGTTTTAAAGTTGGTGATGATGGAAAATATAAAGCAGATGTTTTAAAAGAACTTATAGAATCAAGATGTCCTTATGTTAAAGTAAATGCTTATAAAGAAACTTTTGATGAATTTACAAAAAGAGATTTAACTTTTGATTTGATTATTGATGCAACAGATAATCTTCCAACAAGAGCTTCAATAAATAAATATTGTATAGAACATAATCAACCTTGGATTTATGGGAGTGTTGAAGAATTTCATGGTCAAGTTTGTTTTTTTGAAAAAGCTTCTTATGAAGCAGTTTTTCAAATAAATGATAGAAAACCAAATGGAATAGCATGTCCAATTGTTATGCATATTGGTTCCCTTCAAGCAAATTTGGCTTTAAGATATTTAGCTGGTTTAGAAGTAAAAAAAGATGTTTTATATTATCTATCATTTGATAATGAAGGTATTTTAGATACAAAAAAATTTAATCTACCGAGCACATAAAATGCTATCTATAGAGACTTTATTTGATCAAAAAATTTAACAATTCTATTAAATTACAATACTTTTAAATAAAGCAGTTGGTTTAATATTCTTTATATTAACAATAAAACTTGCAATCACAAAACAGTAATTATTTAGTTATAATTTATTTTTAAGTATCATTTGAAATTAATAAAATTATATTAAGGATTATTTTTATGATATTCAATTTAAGTAAAAAAGCTTAATTTTATTATGAATATATTTGTAAGTATAGCTTCTTATTGTGATGAATTGCTTTTTTATACAATTAATGATTGTATAAAAAAATCTAAAAATCCCGAAAATATTTTTTTTGGAATAGTTGATCAAAATGAATCTAATCAAAGAGATTTAATTGATAAATTAGAATATTCTAATAGAATAAGATATGTTTATATAAATAAAATCGATTCTTTAGGTGTATGTTGGGCTAGAAGTATTGCTTTTTCTCTTTGGAATAACGAAGAATATTTATTACAAATTGATTCCCATATGTTATTTGAAGAAAATTGGGATGAAACTATTATTAAGCAATATAATGAACTAAAATTTAAATCTAATAAACCTATATTAACAATATACCCTTACGGATTTAAATTTGATGAATTTAATAATCCGACTTTCACAAAGCAGTCAGAAGAAACTATATTAGTTTTGAAACCTATGAATGATTCGAATTTTGCAGAAAATAACTCGATTCTAAAATTTAGAGCAGAACACATGTTTTCAAAAGAACATACTATGGGTTTTCATATTGCTGCAGGTTTCATTTTCACTTCTTCAGAATTTATAGAAGAAATTCCTTATGATCCTTATTTGTATTTTCATGGGGAAGAACAAAGTTTAGCAATTAGAGCTTTTACAAAAGGTTGGGATATTTATCATCCAAATAAAATAGTATTGTATCATTATTATAAAAATAAAAATGAATCTTATACCACGCATCATTGGCATAATGAAACAGATAAAAAAAGAGTATTTAATTGGAATTTTTTACATGAGCGAGCATTAAAAAGACTCAATAAATTATTGTTTGAAGATGGAATGAAAAATTCAATATATGGATTAGGAACAATGAGAACAATAGAAGATTTTAAAAAATTAAGTGGAATAGATTACAAAAATAAGAAATTATTCATAAAATAATTTCTTATCTAATAGATGAAAAAATGACAATCTAACTAAAAATTAAGCCCCTTTTCGATACACTATCCAAATTTTATAAAATAAATATGGGGAATTTTTTATGCCAAAAAGAGAAGATATAAAGTCTATTTTACTTATTGGTTCTGGACCAATTGTTATTGGTCAAGCGTGTGAATTTGATTATTCAGGTACTCAAGCTACTAAAACGCTAAAAGAACTAGGATATAGAGTTGTTTTAATAAATTCAAATCCAGCTACTATTATGACTGATCCTGAGTTCGCTGACAAAACATATATTGAACCAATTACAGAAGAAGTTGTTGCAAAAATTATTGAAAGAGAAAATATTGATGCTATTTTACCAACTATGGGTGGACAAACTGCACTTAATGTTGCAACTTCAATGTACGAAAAGGGAATGTTAGAAGGTGTTAAGTTTTTAGGTGCTCATCCTGATTCTATTAAAAAAGGTGAAGATAGACATCTTTTTAATGAAGCTATGAAAAAAATTGGTATGGATTTACCTAAAAGTGCTAATGCTTATAATCTTGAAGAAGCAATTAAAGTTGCAAAAGAGATTGGATTTCCAGTAATTTCAAGAGCTTCTTTTACCCTTGCTGGTGGAGGTTCAGGTGTTGCATATAATATGGAAGAGTTTAAAAAATTAGCAGCATCTGGATTAGAAGCAAGTCCTATTAGTGAAATCGAAATTATGGAATCTATGCTTGGATGGAAAGAATATGAAATGGAAGTTATCAGAGATAATAAAGATAACTGTATTATTGTATGTTCTATTGAAAACTTAGACCCAATGGGTGTTCATACAGGAGATTCTATTACTATTGCACCTGCTCTTACTCTTACAGATAAAGAGTATCAAGATATGAGAAATGCATCTTTTGCAATTTTAAGAGAAATAGGTGTTGATACAGGTGGTTCAAATGTACAATTTTCAATTGATCCAAAAACAGGAAGAATGATTGTAATTGAGATGAATCCAAGGGTTTCAAGATCTTCTGCACTTGCATCAAAAGCAACAGGTTATCCTATTGCAAAAGTTGCAACACTTTTAGCTGTTGGATTTACACTTGATGAAATTACGAACGATATAACTGGAACAGCAGCTTCATTTGAACCTGTAATTGATTATATTGTTACAAAAATTCCTAGATTTACTTTTGAAAAATTCCCTAAAGCTGATTCAACTTTAACAACTTCTATGAAATCTGTTGGTGAAGTTATGGCAATTGGTAGAACTTTTAATGAATCAATTCAAAAAGCACTTTGTTCAATGGAAACTGGACTTATTGGATTTGATAGAATTTTAGATAAAGATTTAGATTTCATCAAAAAAGAGATTCGAAGACCAAATGATAAAAGACTTTTATACCTAATGGAAGGTATGAGACAAGGTTTATCAAATGAAGACATCTTTGAATTATCAAAAATTGATCCTTGGTTCTTAACTAAATTTAGAGAAATTCATGATTTAGAAAAATCTATTGATTCATCAATTTTAACAAATGCAGATTTTATGAGAAAAATCAAATCTAATGGATTTAGTGATAAAATGATTGGTAAATTGATTGGTAAATCAGAAGAAGATATTTATACTGCTAGAAAATCTTTAGATGTTGATTTTGAGTACAATGAAGTTGATACTTGCGCTGCTGAGTTTAAAGCTTTAACACCATATTTATACTCAACTACAAATGTAACAAAACTTCCAAAAATAGATAAAACTGAATCAACTGATAAAAAAGTTATGATTATTGGTGGTGGACCAAATAGAATTGGTCAAGGTATTGAATTTGACTATTGTTGTGTTCACGCTTCATTTGCTTTAAATGAAATGGGTGTAAAAACTATAATGTATAACTGTAACCCTGAAACAGTTTCAACAGATTATGATACATCTGATATTTTATATTTTGAACCAATTGATTTTGAACACGTACGAAGTGTTGTTGAGAAAGAAAATCCAGATGGTGTTATTGTTCATTTTGGTGGGCAAACTCCATTAAAACTTGCAAATGCTTTAACAAAAGCAGGAGCAAAAATCATTGGAACAACTGCTGAAGTTATTGATTTAGCAGAAGATAGAAAAAAATTCTCTGCATTTGTTGAAAATATTGGATTATTACAACCTGATAATGGAACAGCCGTTGAAGTAACTGAAGCAATAGAAATTGCTGAAAAAATCGGATATCCTGTTCTAGTTCGTCCTTCATTTGTACTTGGTGGAAGAGGTATGAGAATTGTTTATTCAACTGATGAATTAAAACAATATATGGATGAAGCAGTTTCTGTTTCAAATGATGCACCAGTATTAATTGATAAATTCCTTGATAGAGCAATTGAACTTGATGTTGATTGCATAAGTGATGGAAAAGAAGTTTATATTGGTGGGATTATGCAACATATTGAAGAAGCTGGTATTCACTCAGGAGATTCAGCTTGTTCATTACCTCCTGTTTCTATTAGTGATGAATTAATCAAAGAATTAGAGACTAAAACAAAAGAGATGGCTTTAGGTCTTGGTGTGGTGGGACTTATGAATACTCAATATGCAATTCATAAAGGACAAATTTACTTAATTGAAGTAAATCCAAGAGCTTCAAGAACAGTTCCATTTGTATCTAAAGCAACAGGAATGCCACTAGCAAAAGTTGCAACAAGAGTTATGTGGGGTGAAACTTTAAGGGATGCGCTTTCTGTTTATGATAAAAAAATTGTATTTGAAGATAATAATGTTTTAAAACCAAAATTAAAAAATCATGTTGCAGTTAAAGAAGCTGTTTTTCCATTTAATAAATTAAATGGTGCTGATTTACTTTTAAGCCCTGAAATGAAATCAACAGGTGAAGTTATGGGAATCTCAGATAACTTTGGTATGGCATTTGCAAAATCTCAAAGTGCAGCAAAAAATAATCTTCCAAAAGAAGGAAAAGTATTTATTTCATTATGTGATTTAGATAAAGAGTTTGCTCCAAGTATCGCAAAAGGTTTAACTGAAAATGGATTTACAATAGTTGCAACTGGTGGAACTTATAAAATTATTGCTGAATCAGGGATAGCTTGCGAAAATGTATTAAAAGTAAGTGAAGGTAGACCAAATATTACAGATTTACTTACAAATGGTGATATAGCAATGGCTATTAATACAAGTGAAGCTAAGGAATCATCGAAAGATGATGGAAAAGAGATTAGAAGGGCAGTTTTAAGAATGAATGTACCATATTTTACAACTGTAGCTGCTGCAAATGCAGCTGTTGAAGCAATAAAAGTTTTAAAAACAAATGATGTTTCAACACCAAAATCAATTCAAGAATTTTTAAACGATTAAAATGAATCAGAATCTGATTTATTTAGTTCAAACAGATACAACAGTAGGTTTCTCATCATCAAGTGATGAGAAGCTTTCTTCTTTAAAACAAAGACCAATTACCAAAAAAATTTTAAATACAGTAGATTCTTTTTCAACATTAAATAAAAATACTAGAATTCCGAAGAATTTTAGAAAAAAAGTTAGAAATAGCAAAAAAACAACATTTATTTATCCTAATGGTATGTCATTTCGTGTTGTAGAAAAAAGTTCTAAATTTTACGATTTTATACATAAATTTGGTGTTTTATATTCAACATCAGCAAATAAAACTGGTAAAAATTTTGATAAAAATTTTGCTATACTCAATACAGAAGTAATAGTAGAGGATAATAGAGGTTTTTATGAAACTAAAGCTTCAACAATTATAAAACTAGCTAAAAAATCATATAAAAAATTACGATAAAATCATTATTTAATAGTTACTTTTAAGCAAAAATAAACTCAAACTAAATTATAATTTCAATCTTCATTTTTTGACCCTGTCGTCTAGTGGCCAAGGACGTCTGGATTTCCTCCAGAACACGCAAGTTCGAATCTTGCTGGGGTCGCCATTTAAAAAGCCCATAAAATAGGCTTTTATTTGAAGAAATAATTTAATATTTTATATATTTTTGTAAGATATATTTTTTTAGGTGTCCTTATAGGATAGTAAAAAGAAGTATTCTGGGCTAAAAATAAAGTAGCTTTCAAATATTGCTGGAAGATTAGCAACACTTTTAAATATACATAAAAAAGATATTGATTTTACTCATAATCTTATAGCTTTAAAAGATTTTAAAAATAATTCAATTTATAAAGCTTTTCTAACAGATGAATTAAAGTATTTATTAGAGCTTAGAACTCAAAATCTATCTTTAAATGACAAAATCTTTACATCTAATCCTGAAAAGAGATTAAGGGCTATTTTAGACAATCTTTTTAATAATGGAATAGATACACATGACAGAAAAAATAAAGTTGTAATTCATACATTAAGGCATACTTTTGCAAGTCACTTAGCTATCAATGGAACACCAATATTTACCATTCAAAAGCTAATGAATCATAAAGATATAAAAATGACTTTGAGATATGCTAAATTAAGTCCTGATAGTGGACGAGAAGCTGTTATTAATTTAGGATTATAGAATATAAAAAAGAGAGACTGTTCAGAGTCTTTGTGTCAAAGATTTATAGTCCTTGAATTTTAGCATAGTTCATGTTACTAATCCTAATTTATGCCAAAAAGTACAGAGACTGTGAAAGAACTAAAGCCGTTGATAACAGAAAATTAGCTAAAATATAGATATCATATATCAATTAAAAAGGCTCAAAATGCCGAACTACAAAGAAGGTTTAGACCGTAATCAACAAC
>Ga0265295_1000821_pt1 | contig 58834 bp, 51 predicted proteins | sample Munlansysbiofilm_FD_192503 | JGI IMG/M metagenome (GOLD analysis project Ga0265295, IMG submission 192503) | Leachate microbial communities from a municipal landfill in Southern Ontario, Canada - Methane capture system biofilm | ecosystem: Engineered > Solid waste > Landfill > Unclassified ... | reverse complement strand
TTTCTCGTTCGACTTGCATGTGTTAGGCATGCCGCCAGCGTTCATTCTGAGCCAGGATCAAACTCTCCGTAAAAAATTTATTTCAAGGACCTGTCTGCTGTTTAGTTTTCAAAGATCGATTTGTTTTGATATTCCCGTAAGGGACAAGAGCTAACTTACAAAATTAAAAAACTTATGTCAAACACTTTTTTAAATTATTTTAAAATAATTTTATGGTAACGTTTTTTTCCAGCTCTTAACACCAGTTCATCTGCTTCAAAATCAGCTTCAGTAACAAAGTAATCAGAACTTTCAACCCTGTTTTCATTTATATAACAACCACCCTGCTGAACAAGCCTTCTTGCTTCGCTTGTACTCTTGCAAAGACCAGCTTCCTTAAAAAGATCAAGAACCCCGAAACCTTTTCCAAACCTTGCTTTTTCAAATACAGAAGAAGGTACGGATTCGCCTTTGGCAGCCACAGATTTTCTAAAAACTTTGCTTGAAGGAAGAAGGTTTTCTGGAATTTCCCTTGCTCCAAACAATGCCGTTGAAGCCTCGTAAGCCTTAACAGCATTGTCTTCTCCATGGGCAAGCTTGGTAGCTTCAAAAGCAAGGATTGACTTTGCTGAGTTCAAATCACTTCCTTCAAGTTTTGACACCTCTTCAATTTCTTCAACAGGAAGAAAGGTAAAAAGAGACAAAAACTTTGAAACATCATTATCTTCAGTATTAATCCAAAACTGATAATAATCATAAGGAGAGGTTTTTTCAGCATCAAGCCAGACAGTACCTTTTTCAGTTTTTCCCATTTTGGTACCGCTGCTGTTTGTAATAAGAGGAAAAGTAAGGCCAAAAGCTTCTTTTTGACGGGTTCTGCGAACAAGATCAACCCCAGCTATAATATTTCCCCATTGGTCGCTTCCACCCATCTGAAGAAAGCATTCTTCAACCTCTGAAAGCACCTTAAAATCATAAGCCTGCATTATTGTATAGTTAAATTCAATAAAGCTTAATCCGGTCTCAGATTCAAATCTTGATTTATAACTTTCCATTTTTATCATCCGGTTAATACTAAAAAACCGCCCAACATCTCTAAGGAAATCTATATATTTTAAATCAAGAAGCCAGTCGGCATTATCCACCATTTTGGCCTTATCATCACCAAAATCTATGAACTTGGATAATTGATTTTTTATTCCGTTTTTATTAAATTCAACGGCTTCAACAGTGAGCATATTTCTCATCTCTGTTTTTCCACTGGGGTCACCTATCATTCCAGTACCTCCGCCCACAAGGGCAATGGGTCTGTGTCCAGCTCTTTGCATATGTGCAAGAGACATTATGGGAACAAGACTCCCCACATGAAGACTTGAAGCTGTTGGATCAAAACCTATATAACATGACTGCGGAGATGAAAGATATTGATAAAGACCTTCCTCATTTGTGAAAGTATCAACAAAACCTCTTTTTTTAAACTCATCTATTACATGCATTTCTCTAATCTCCGCTGTTTATATTTTTTATTTGTTTTATTTACAATTGCCCTTTCGGGCCGGCTTCCAGGCATTTATCTCAAGTTTCCAAACTCTCTTGGATCCCCAGATTACCAGCACCGAATCAAATTAACTGCCTGATTTTCACTGAAGAAGCAAGTTATTTATTAGCATACCCCACAGCCCGAACCTCACGAATAACAGTAACCTTGATCTGCCCAGGAAAAGTAAGCTGCTCTTCAACCGACCTGGCAATATCATGGCTAAGCACCACAGCCTCATCATCAGATATTTTGGAACTTTCAACAATTACCCGAAGCTCACGCCCGGCCTGAATTGCATAAGCACCAGAAACCCCGCCAAAACCGCAGGCAATATGCTCAAGGTCTTCAAGTCTTTTCACATAATTTTCAAGAAGCTCTTTTCTAGCTCCAGGCCTTGCCCCTGACAAAGAGTCTGCAGACTGAACAAGAAGGTCGTAAACTGTTTCCGGAGGAACATCCTCATGATGGGCTGCTATGGCCTGAACCACAGCTTCTGACTCACCATTTTTAGCAGCAATTTTCGCTCCAATAAGAGCATGGGGACCTTCAACCTCATGATCAATGGCCTTTCCAATATCATGTAAAAGACCCATTCTTCTGGCAAGCTTAATATCAAGACCAAGCTCGGCAGCCATAATTCCACACAAAAATCCAACTTCAATGGAATGCTGAAGCATATTCTGAGCATAGCTTGTTCTAAATTTCAAACGACCAATAACCATGATAAGCTCAGGATCAATTCCATGAACTCCCAAGTCAAAAGCGGCCTGCTCTCCGGCTTCCTTAATTGTCTTATTGACTTCTTCTTCAACTGAAAGAACAATCTCTTCTATTCTTGCAGGATGAATTCTTCCGTCTGCAATAAGCTTTGTAAGAGCAATTCTTGCAACTTCTCTTCTCACGGGATTAAACCCTGAAAGAATAACAGCTTCAGGAGTATCGTCAATTATAAGATCAATTCCAGTTGCAGCTTCAAGGGCCCTGATATTTCTTCCCTCACGGCCAATGATTCTTCCTTTCATATCATCATTTGGAAGTTCGACAACAGAAACTGTTCTTTCAGCAACATAATCCCCTGAATATCTTTGAATTGCAGTTGCAATAATTTTTCTAGCTTCTTTGTCCGCCTGCTCCTGGGCTTCTGAAGTAATTCTTTTAACAAGTTTTGAGCCTTCGTATCTTGCATCTTCTTCCATTTCTCTTAAAAGAATTGCCTTAGCCTCTTCCTTGGTAAGCCCAGAAATTTTTTCCAACTGGGACTGCTGCTCAGCAACAAGACCAGCCAGCCTTAATTCTTCTTCTAAAGTAGCTTTTTCTCTTTTTTCAAGTTCTTTTGATAAAACAGAAAGACCGCTGTCCTTTTCATCAATAAGCCTTTCTTTGTTTTCAAGGTTTTCTTCTTTCTGAATCAGCCTTTTTTCCTGAACCCTTAATTCAGAACGCATCTCCTGAGTTTCTACATCAAACTCAGACTTCATCTTAAAAAGCCTGTCTTTAGCTTCAATTTGAGCTTCTTTTTGGAGATTTTCGGCTTTTTGCCTTGCTTCGGCTACTATCCTCTGAGCTTCCTGCTTTGCTGCATTAAGACTGTTTTCTATAATGCTGTTTTTAATCCACCAAGCTACTCCAAACCCTGCAGCAAAAGCAAAGAGAACCAATATAATAAAATTTTCACCCATCTTGTATTCTCTCCCACAATATAAATATATTAGATGTCAAAATTAGAGGTTGAATTAAAAAAACTTGGTAGATCCCGAAAAAGAACAAAACAACATTTAGATTTTAAAGCTCAAAACTAAAATCACCAATACAAGTTCTTTTATAAAAACATCCCATCAACCCCTAAAATACACTTAAAATTATAAAAAACTTTTGATTCAGATATAATTTCAAATGAAATTCGATTTACAACCAACAGATTAAAAAAACAAGAAATGATTTTGTGAGAATGGATATTTAGGAAGAGAACTAGGCAAACTATATTTAAAAACCCCGCTATGCCGTTATGATCAAACGCTGATCCAAGTGGATCAGGGCGGCCGTCTTGATAACCCCTTTAGGCTTTTCCCTGAAAGTGGGAACTTGCACACCAGGATCAGTGAAGACAACCTTGTCTGTAAGTGTTGGGTCAGGTTTTATAATCATTATACACGTACACAGCAGGGTTAATTTTCATTAATTCAATTTTACTAAAATTTTTTCTATATCAGCTTCTAAATTTTTTTCAATTGAACGAAGCTTTTCTTCAACTTCAAAATAATTGTTTGCTATATTCATTACTGCAATCAGCAGCTTAACCAGTTTGGGAACGGAAGCTGAGCTTTCACTAAGCTTTGCTTGCACTTCATCGAGTTCTTTAAGAAAAAAATCCAAAACATCTTTGTTTGACTCATCATCTAATTTCGATTTAAAGCTGAACTTTTCCCCAAAAACGTCTATGTTTATTATTTCACTCAAATTATATTATCTCTTTTAATTTCTTTCATCATTGTATTCGGATATTTTTTCGAGAATATTATCAATTTTAAGCTTTAATTTTTCACTTTCCTCAGCCTTTTCAACTTCAGCGACTTCTTTAAGCTCAAGCTTTTCTTCAAGCTCTGAAATTTTTGTCTTTAAATCTGAATTTTCTCTATCCTGTTCAATACATTTATTAATAAGAGTTTCTACTTTTTCTTCCAACCTGTCAAACTGGCTAAAAATTTCCTCGTTTTCCAAATCACACCTCACTTGCTTTAGCGGCAACTATAATATTTTTATCTTTTCAAAGTCAAGTTATTTAGTTGGGGAAGATAAACTTGTTAAAAGGCAAAACTTCAACCCTAAATCCACAACCTGATCCCCCAAAAGATTCCAATTAAACCAAGGCTAATTAAGCTCTTGATAAGACTCCTTAAACAAGACCCTTGCCAATTCCAGCTCTTTTTTACTGTTTACACCAACAGCTTCCAAAGGATTGTTTAAAATATGACAGCCGACTTTATTATTGTTTTTTAAATATGAAATACTCACAAGATCTGTCAGGTAATATTCCTCCTGGGCATTACTGCAATTAATTTTTAAAAGGCCATTTGTTAAAAAGTCTTTGTCAAAACAATAAATACCAGAATTAACAAGTTTAACAGCCTTTTCCAAATCATCAGCATCAGCTTGCTCAACTATTTTCACTATATTTCCATTTTCATCTTTAATAAGCCTTCCATAACCCGTAGGATTTTCAAGCTCCATCCCAAGAACAGAAACATCAAAACCGCCCTTTGAATGTGTTGATGCAAAATCAATTAAAGTTTCAGACCTTATAAGAGGAGTGTCTCCGCAAAGAACCATTATATTTTCAGCAGATAAGTCCAAATGTTTTATGGCTGATTTTACAGCATCTCCTGTACCGTTTTGATTTTCCTGGAAGGCAAATTTTACTTTTTTTGATTTTAAAATAGCAGATTTAACATCTTCTGCCTCATGGCCAACAACAACAACAATATTATCACTTAAACCTGAAGCTGCTTCACAAACCCTTAAAACCATGGATTTCCCATCAACTTCGTGAAGCACCTTAGGTAAATCAGACTCCATTCTCTTGCCTTTTCCTCCGGCAAGGATAATAACACACCAATCTTTTTTGCCCATAAAATATTTATTCTCCTTTTCTTACCCTTAGCTTAAGCTAGAATTTTTCACTAAATAGAATAAAAAACCAGATCAGTCTAATTGTTTTTTTAATATCTGCTCCAGCTTTTCAAATTTTAGAAAAATTACAACAACTTTATCTAAACTTTCAAGTTTTTATAAAATTAAAGACCCATGTTTAGATTATTCAACCAAAACTAAAAAAACAGGGTAAACATAAACAAAACTTTTAAATTCTAAATTAAATCTGATATAAGAATCATTATAGATAACTAACAAAAAGATTTTGTAAACTTCAAACTATGTGAGCAAAAAATGGAAGTTCCTCAATTAGACTTATTTCTTAATATAATTCCCCTTGAGATCTGTGTAATCAACCTTGAAAGGGAAATAATATATTACAACAAAGTTATGGCTGAATCATCTGTAAAAGATGAATTGCAAAATAAAAAAATTGACGAAATAATGACAATTGAATCTTTGGACGACCAAAATCTTTTTTTTGAACTTATCAAAAAAAGAAAGGCCAAAACAGAAGAATGCCGGTTGTTTGGACAAAAAAGGTTTGTAAATTCTGAATACAACGAAAAAAAACGCGAAATTTATCTTGTTTTTATTCCGGCCAAATTTGATTCAAAATATCAAAAAAAAGATCTTTTAACCGGACTTCACACAAGAGAGGTTTTCTTTGACAGGGCAACTCAGCTGATATATGGGTGCGAAAGGCAGAATCAAAAAATGGCTGTTCTTTTTCTTGACCTTGACGACTTTAAACCAGTAAATGACACTTATGGTCATGAGGCTGGAGATATTGTACTAAAAGTCATCTCAAAAAGAATGGAAAACAGCCTGAGAAAAACAGATTTAATTGCAAGGTTTGGGGGAGATGAGTTTATCCTGGCTCTTTCTGAGCTAAAAGAGCCTATCCACGCCTCTCTTGGTGCAAAAAGAATTTTAAAACTCATAGAAAAACCAATAGATATCGGCGACCGGGAAGTAAGGATTTCTGCCAGTATAGGGATTTCAATTTTTCCTGATGACGGGAAAAATATAAATGAACTTTTGAAAAAAGCTGACTCAGCTATGTATAAATCAAAAACAAACAATAGCGGATATTCTTTTTTTAACCTTCAAAAACTTTTGGACTAAAATTAAATATGGAAGAAGAAATTCTGACTAAATTAGCCAGCAAGCTTAACAAACAGGTGAGCAGGACAATAAAAGAAACCCTTGAAGCTTCAATAAAAAAAGAAGTTACAGCTGCCCTTGGAAAAGCTTTATCTGACGGAGAATTCTACCAGTCAATGACAAATGAAGCCCAAGACGGCCTTAATCAGCTAATGACAGAAATCAATAAGCTGAAAAAATCAACCGGAATCCACTATAATAACCCAAACAATGAATCGCCAGGTGATATTTTTCATTGTGCAGCAGACAAACTTTCTGAAATTTACTCCAAAACTGAAGATGCCACTTTTACAGTAATGGATATTGTTGAAAATCAAATGGAATTGATTTCAGAAGCTGAAAACAACAACTACCTTAAAAACCCCGATGCCCCAAAGCCAATTCTTAATCAAATGAACGAAAATATGGTAAGAATATTAACAGAATTAAGCTTTCAAGACATTATCGGCCAAGAGATGAAAAAAGTTATAGATTTTATAAAAAATATAGAAGAAATAATAAACAAACTCTATATTTCACACAATCTTATGCTTAAAAGCAAGAAAGCAAATCCTGAACTTGACTGCAAAGTTATAAAAAAAGAAGTCCAGGAAAAAATATCACAAGAAAATATTGATGCTCTTCTCTTGGAATATGGAATTGATTAATCAAACCAGGCTAAAACAAACCTCTAACTTACTATTAATTCACCAACACCCCAACCAAATCTTGTAGCGAAAAACTTATTTTCTAATTTTTTTAAAAAATACTCCTTATTAAAAAAATTAAATTAAACCTAAATTAACAATTGTTTTTTTACCCCTCAACTGGTATGACCTCTTGCCAGAAATCAATCTTTGGGAGAAAAAAATGAACAAACCTGTCAAACCCGGTGCCCATGCAAGAAGTAAAATAATAAGAAAAATAATTAAAGGTGAATGGGAACCCGGAACAAATCTTCCTTCGGAAAGAAAACTTTCCAAACATCTTGGAGTTACAAGAGCAACCTTAAGAGAAGTGCTTAAACTCGTGGAAAAAGAAGGTTGGATTTCCATAAAGCACGGGAAATCATCCACAGTAAACAACTTCTGGGATGTGGGAGGCCTTGGAATTTTAACAGGACTCAATGAAAATAAAGATCTTTTCCCTTTTCCATTAATTATTGATCTGCTTGAAGTCAGGGCTGGAATTCTTCCCATTTGTGCCAAAACCGCTTTTAATAAAAACCTTGATTCTTTTAATCAGCTAATGAACCTTAAAATTCCCCAAGAAAATTCATCCCCAAAAGAGTTTACCCTTTATGATTGGCAGCTTCAGGAAAAAATTGTGGAATTCTCTGAAAACAGGGTTTACAAGCTTCTTTTCAATGATTTCAAACCTTTATTTTTATATTTTGGTGAAAAATATTTTAAACTGAAAAAAGCAAAAACTTCATCAACAACCTTTTACAATGAACTTAAATCTATTTTGGCCCAAAATAAAAACCCTGAATTTTTGATATCTGAATCAATGAAAGAATCAATATCTATCTGGAAAAAACTCAATGGGAGTTAAATTAATGGAAGATCAAAGTTTTGACATAATCATAATTGGCGGAGGAATTACAGGGGCTGGTATTTTCAATGAGATTTCCTGCTCCGGACTTAAAATTCTTATAATTGACAAGGGCGATTTTGGGTCAGGCACTTCAAGCAAATCTTCAAAACTTGTTCATGGAGGATTGAGATACCTTAAAGATGGCAATCTTCATTTGACCCATGAATCTGTTGTCCATAGAGAAAGGCTTTTAAATGAAGCAAAAGGCCTTGTTTCTCCAATTGAATTTATAATGCCTTTGTATAAAGGCCAGTCCCCTGGAAAACTATCAATGAAAGCCGGGCTTTGTATTTATGATTTAATGGCTTTGAAATTGCGTCATAAATATATTGACAAAAAAAATCTTTTAACCAAATTTTCAAACTTAAACCTTGAAAATTTAAATGGGGGATTTTCTTTTGTTGATGCAGCAGTTGATGATTCTGCTCTTGTAGCAAGGCTTATAAATGAGGGTTTAAGATCTAAAAACACTTATTTTGAAAATTATTGTGAAGTTGTAAAAATTGAAGATATAAAAGGGAGTAAAATTGTTCATGGAAAAACAGAATCTGGGAAAATAAAAAAATTAAAAACAAAAATAATAATAAATGCTTCTGGAGTTTATGCTTCAAACTTATCTTCACTTCCTGAAAAAAACAGCTTTATAAGACCTTTAAAAGGAAGTCACCTTACAATAAAAAACAAATTAAATCTTGATTTTGCACTTTCATTTACTCATCCCAAAGATAAAAGACCTGTGTTTTTCATTCCCTTTGAAGGAGTTTTAATTCTTGGGACAACTGATATTGATGCAAATTCATTTAAAGACCTTAAAATAAATAAAAAAGAGGCAGCCTATCTTATTGAGGGGGCAAATCATATTCTTGGTAAAAATAAAATCCTAGATAAAGATATAATTTCTTCTTTTTCAGGAATAAGGCCTGTAATAAGTTCTAAAAACACCAACAAACCTCCTTCAAAAGAATCAAGGGAACATCTTGTCTGGGAAAACAATAAAATTATTTCTGTAACAGGTGGAAAACTTACAACTTTTAGAAAACTTGCCTGGGATACAATCAAACATCTTGATAGACATTTTAAAAAGATAAAATTAAAAAATAAAAAAGATCCTGTCTTTAAAACTTTAAAATCCTATTCTTCTGATGAAGAATTAAGACTGATTGGAAGATATTCTTTTAATGCTGATTTAAAATATTGTAAAATAAATTCACTTTTTAAAAACATAGAAAATACTCCCATAAGTTTAGCTGAAGTTTATTGTGCTTCAAAAGATGAAACAATAAAACACCTTGATGATTTGCTGATCAGAAGAACAAGACTTGGACTTGTTTTAAAAAATGCCGGGCTTGATTATATGGATGAAATAAAAAAAATAAGCTTTGAAAATCTTGGCTGGGATAATGATAAATGGGATTTTGAAATTAAAAGATATATTTCAATTTATAAAAAATATTTTTCACCAAAAATAATTTAACAGGAAAATAAATGGAATCTCTTGTTTTATCCATAGACTGCGGTACTCAAAGTTTAAGAGTGCATATATTTGATTTAAAGGGCAATCTTCTTGCCGGAGAAAGAACTGAATATCTTCCATATTTCAGTAAAAACCCTGGATGGGCTGAACAAAATCCTGATATTTTCTGGGGAAGCACAATAAATGGAATAAAAAAACTTAAACAAAGAAATCCTGAATTGATAGATAAAATTAAAGGAATAGGAATAACTGCCCAAAGAAATACAATGATTTGCTGTGATAAAAACGGCAACCATTTAAGAGATGCAATCACCTGGCTTGACCAAAGAAAAGCAGCCCCTGTTTTTAAGCCGAATTCTTTTGTAAAAGCAGGAGCAAAAGCCCTTGGAATGCTTGAAACAATTTATAAAGTTCAAACCGAGGGAAAATCCAATTGGATAAAGCAAAATGAAGCACAAATCTGGGATAAAACATTTAAATACCTTCAAGTGTCAGGTTTTTTAAATTTTAAATTAACAGGTGAATTTAAAGACTCAAAAGCTTCTCAAATTGGTCATTTACCCTTTAATTATAAAAAAATGAACTGGGCTTTAAATGGCGAAATCCAGTCTCTTTTATTTCCCATTGAAAAATCAAAACTTCCAGAACTGGTAGAACCCGGAGATTTAATAGGAAAGCTCAGTTTAAAAGCTGCTAAAGAAACCGGACTTAAAAAAGGAATCCCTATAATAGCCTGCGGTTCTGATAAAGGCTGTGAAACCATTGGAATGGGAGTATATTCTCCTGAAATTGCTTCTTTAAGCTTTGGAACCACTGCCACTGTTCAAACAACCAGCAAAAAATATTTTGAGCCAATAAAATTCATGCCTGCCTATCCTGCCCCTTATCCAGGACATTATAATCCTGAAGTGGAAATCTTCAGGGGATATTGGATGATAACCTGGTATAAAAACGAGTTTGCCCATCCTGAAATAAACGAATCCCAAAAAACAGGGATTTTACCTGAAGTGCTTTTAAACAAACTTCTTGACAAAACTCCTCCAGGAGCCATGGGGCTTATTCTTCAGCCTTTTTGGAGTCCTGGATTAAATCATCTTGATGCTAAAGGCGCCATCATAGGTTTTGGAGATGTTCATACAAGAGCCCATGTTTACAGAGCAGTAATTGAAGGATTGTCATTTGCTCTTTATGACGGGCTTTTAAAAATTGAAAAAAAATCAAAAATAAAAGTAAAAAAACTTGCTGTTTCAGGAGGAGCCTCCCAAAGTGACAATATCTGCCAGATTTCAGCTGATATTTTCAACAGACCAATAATCAGAGGAAAAACTTCCGAAACTTCAGGGCTTGGGGCTGCAATAATAACAGCAGCAGGACTTGGTTTTTATAAAGACATTAAAGAAGCCGGAGAAAATATGGTTGAATATGGGGATAAGTTTTATCCTGATAAATCCAATGCTTTATTATATAAAAAAATTTACAAAAATGTTTATTCAAAAATTTATCATGCTTTAGAGCCTGTTTATAAAGAAATTAGAAAAATCACAGGTTATCCTGAAATTTATAAATAAGGGAAGAAAATGAAAAAAAACTTTGAGCCAGAATGGGTGAAAACAGCTCCTGCCAAAAATAGTTTTAGATCAATTTTTAAGTGGGGAGATCCCAATGAATTTAAACATCCCAATAAAAGACTTTACTCCTTAATTAAAAAGACTTTTGACCTAACTGACAATGATTTTATAAAGCCTTTATCAGATTTGGGAAATGATGAAGTTAAAGGTGAATCTGAAACAAAAATTTTAAGTGAAATAATTGAAAAATTTATTGAAATTTCAGGCAATGAAAATATTGAATCTGATCTTTATTCAAGGGTAAAATATTCCAATGGAAAAACCCTGGAAGAATCAATAAATTTAAGACAAAAATCAATTGAAAATTTAACAGAGATTATTATTCATCCAAGAAACAAAAATGAAATTTCTCAAATTGTAAATATCTGCAATAAAAACAAAATCCCTGTCCATGTATATTCCGGGGGATCTTCAGTAACTTTAGGCCACCAATGCCCTGAAGGCGGAGTAACCCTTGTTTTTTCAACTTATATGAACAAAGTGATTGAGTTTAATGAAATTGATCAAACAATTACAGTTGAGCCAGGAATTATGGGCCCTGATCTTGAAAGAATTTTAAATCAGGCCCCAAAAATTTTAAATGCCAAAAGAAAATATACCTGCGGACATTTTCCCCAGTCCTTTGAATATTCCACAGCCGGAGGATGGGTGTTAACCCTTGGTTCAGGTCAGGCTTCCACTTATTATGGAGATGCCAAAGACCTTGTAATTTCTCAAGAATACATTACTCCCAAAGGAAAAATTAAAACTTTGGATTTTCCTGCAACCGCAACCGGCCCAGATTTAGGTCAAATATTTTTGGGAAGTGAGGGGATTTTTGGAATTTTAGTTGAGCTTAAACTAAAAGTATTCAGATTTATGCCTGAAAATAGAAAAAAGTTTTCATTTGTGTTTCCTTCATGGAAAGACGCTGTAAATGCTTCAAGGGAAATTATTCAGTCTGAAGGAGGACTTCCTGCTGTATTAAGAATTTCTGATGAAGAAGAAACAGATATAGGCCTTAAGCTTTATGGAATTGAAGGAACTCCTTTTGATGGATTTATGAAGCTCAAAGGCTATTTACCCATGAAAAGATGTCTTATGCTTGGCCATACTGAAGGATTAAAACCTTTTTCCAAATCTGTATTTAAAAACATTAAAAAAATATCCAAAAAATTTAAGGGAACTTATTTGACTGGATATCCTGTTTCAAAATGGGAAGAGGGAAGATATAAAGATCCTTATTTAAGAGAAGATTTAAACGATTTTGGAATTTATATTGATACTTTGGAAACAAGCGTTAAATGGTCAAATCTTCATAAGGTGCATAAAAATGTACGAAGTTTTATCAAAAAAAGAAACCAAACCATTTGTATGACCCATTGTTCCCATTTTTATCCCCAGGGAACAAATTTATATTTTATTTTCATGGGTAAATTTAATTCAAAAGATGAGTATATTAATTTTCAAAGAAAAATTATTGAAAAAATTGATTTAAGCGGAGGATCACTATCCCATCATCATGGAATTGGGAAAATGATGGGTCCTTATTTAAAAAATCATATTGGAAAAAATGAAAATGATTTTTTAAAAGCTGTTAAAAATTATTTTGATGAAAATAAAATAATGAACTCCAGGGGTATTCTTGGGATTGAATAAAAATTTAAGGGCATAAATCTGCCCTTAATTTAAAAAGAGTAGGTCAGGCCTGCGTGTAAATATCCATATTTATGATCAAAAGTTGTCTGGGTGTATTTGTTGTATAAAAATGGAACTACTCCGTTTAACTGTCTGTATAAATATTGACCGCCAAAGTTTAGGGAGATTTTTTCTGTTAAAGGATAAATAAGTGAAACATTTAAAGCATGGTTGTCAGGTTCATAATCTAAATCACTGTCTCTGTTAAAACGAATAAAAGTGTATACAAGGTTTAGCTTTAAATCAAAAATTAAAGGGAATTGAAGGTAAGTACCTGCAGAAAAATAGGTTTCATCATCTCTGTCAAGATTAATTGGAAAAGAGTTTAATGCTTTTTTTTGGTTTTCTGTCATATATTTTTCAAGGCTTTTTGAATAATCATCCAAATTTGTATCAATGGCGGCATTTACCTTGGTTTTTCCAATTTCCCCAAAAAAACCTGAATAAATTTTATTATAATTATAATGAATTGAAGCTCCTGAATAAAAAGAGGAAGAATCCATATCTTTAATTGAGATATAGGGCTTGTCTAAATTTTTAGCATCTTTACTAAATACAGCTATCTTATCTTTTTTAAAACCATAGCCATTTTCTTCACTGAAAACTACCTCAATCTTTTGACCTGGAAAAATTCTTTTAGCCATAAAGTTTAAGTTGTCTAAATTTGAATATTTAATATCATCAGCATTCATATATTCATAGCCTGCTGAGAAAACAAAAACAAAACGATTGATTTGTTTTTTTAAATTTAATTCAATCCCTAATTGATCAACTTTGATAGAATCTAGTCCATAATCATAGTCAGCTTGTCCTGCTGTAAGTTCTGCACTTATCAAAGGTGAAAAATTATAAAAGAACTTTAATTTACCGCCGACCATATCTCCGGGGGCAGAAATTGAATCTAAATTAATGGTTTTGCTTTCATTTTTAATTACATCAAAAGGGTCAAAGTTTTTATCAAGATATTGGAATTCTAAATTTATAGAATTTAATTCTTTAAACCAAAAAGAATTGTCAGTTAACCTCCCTGTTCTATCAAAAAAAGCAAAAGAATTATTTATAAAAACAAATAAAAAGATAAAAGATAAAATTAATTTTTTCATAGACTCTGCCTGAAGTTATAAAAAAAGTCTGCCCTTAATTAAATGGACAGACTTTAATAATTAGTAACTTTTTATTGGTTAATTAAATACAATATTACCATAAACAGATGTAAACTTGTTTGTAATATTTCCATCTTCATTAGCATAACCAAAAACAATTTCTGGTGTAGTTTTTAATGAAAAAATCACTTTAACTTTGCCCGAAACTGTTAGTTTATCAAGATCTACAGCTATTTTTTCGTCAGTTGATAGTTTTTCATTAAATCTGTCATACCATTCTTCAAGATCTATTAGAACTTCACCACTAGCTGTTAAAGAATCTTCTTTTTCATTTACAAGCTCTGACTCCACTAAGTTACCTTCTGAATCTCCCTTAACTACTTGAACTTTTGCACCTTTTGCAACTTTCAAATCCACTGTTGAACTTTCCGACTTCAGGCTTACAGGGATAGTTAAGCTAAAATATCTTTTGTCTTCACCTGATTCAATTTTAACTATAACTTCAGCTTTTTGTTCTATACCTGCTCCTGAGTTTACAAGTTCAAATTTAACTTTAGGAAGAACACCACTAGAACGAGTTATATCCCCACAGTTCCCTGATTTAGATACATTTTCACCGTTAAATTGATTACCCTTAAGATAAAAACCTTTAATCGGAGTAGAAAGTTTTGTACCTGCTGCATCAGCGTTGCCTTTCACGGCCTTCTTTAATTCATCCTTTGCTATATCGGCAACAGTCTTTCCTACTGGAGGTACTGTTACAATTCCGTCCTTAATATCATCAGATACGGCTTCAAGATAACTTGTTACAAGAGCAATTTCATCATATAGATCATCATCACTTTTTTTATAAATTCCTGTAGAAATATTCTTTACAAGCTCTTTAGCTTTACTAGCTTCAGTAACATTTTTACCTTCAAATGCTTTTTCCATTGAATTTTCAATAGCTGTGTTAAGATTACTCAAATTACTCAAATCATATCCTGCCATTTCTAAAGCTATTTTTTGAGTAGCATCTGCAAAATCAATCTCAGAAACATCTGCCGCAACCTTAATTGCACTTGCCAAAATAACATTAAACTTGTAAATTTTCTGGGCATCTTCACTTCTATCAGCAACTACGTCAGTTGCAAGAAGATCCATACCCTTCACACCAAGTCTTTCTGCTATAAAATCATTTGCCTCTTTTGTTGATTTGCCGGTATCTTTTTTATACTGATAAATCATGGTTGTTACAGGGCTTATAATTGCTTTTTTTCCAACTTCAGGCGCAGGTGCCTGAAAAACACCGCGAAACTCTGCATAATCATTTGCTCCTGTATCCCAAGAGCCTTTGTCTTTACCGCCGATAACAACTAAAGGAAACTCTAAGTCTGAATCACTTAAGTTAAGATCAAATTTACCATCCATATTTGTAATAGCACTTGGTTCTCCAGGATCTGGTTTATTGTTTTCATTTAGATCAATAAAAACAGTTGAATCAACAAGATATCCATCCTGAGCAGCCCCAGTTATCTTTTTTCCTATAAGCTCAAAATCATCCCCATCACCACAACCAGCAATAAAGATCATGCCCATTAAAGCAAAGATCAAACTCAAACTTTTAAATAATTTCTTCATATTACTTCTCCTTAAGTATTATTAAAATAAAACCAGTTTAAGACTCTTCCTTAAACCTTTCTTTAGCTTGTGATACAAAATTTAAAGCAAATACCAGAAAGATTCCAAAGAAACCTCCTGAAAAACCTCCAAGCAAAACTATTAACTTTCTATTTGGCTTATGGGGTAATTCAGGTGTAACAGCCGGGTCTACGACTTGAAAAGCAAAGTCTTTTTTTACCTGGGCCATAGATTGATTCTGGATTTGCTGTTCTATCAGTTTATAAAAGATTTTCTGCATATTGACAACACTTGTTTGCTCTATTTGTTTTTCAAGGTATTTAACTTTTGTGTCATATTCGTTTATTTTCCTCTCTCTTATATAATTATTTACAAATAAAACCAATTGGTTTGCCCAAATTGATGCAAGTTCGGGATCCTTCCAGGAAACTTTAAGTGAAATTAAAGAATTGTCTTTATTTTCAGACACAGTCATTATACTTTCATTGAAAAACTTACATGCTTTATAAATTGAGGGGGGATCTTCATCTTTTTTAAGAATCCAGGTTTGTTTTTCATCATCCCAGATATCTTGATAAAAAATCGACATTAATTTATTTTCCTCAATAAATTCTTTAAGAAAAATTCTAGATTTTAAAACTGCAATATAATAATTCTTGTCTGGGTTGCTGTCTGACAAATCAACTCCTGCTATGGCTGCAAAACCTCCTAGTCTTCCAAGGCTTGAACCTTTATTGCCACCCTCATCTCCTACTATCAAAGTTGTTTCAGCAAGATAATATCTATCGGAAAGAAGAGCATAGCCTATGGCAATGGCAGAAAAGATTAAACCCGAGGCAATGATTATCCATTTTTTATCCCAGAGTATTTTAATCAGCTCAAGAATATCTATTTCATCTTCATCACAATATTCTTTATCATAAATTTCAGGTAAGCCAGTCTGATTCATTTAAATTCACACCTAATTTATATTATTAATATACACCAACAGTTTTAAGAGCAGCTGTAGTAGTGGCCAGGTTGTAAAGAATTTTTGTGACTTCTCCCCAGAAAACAAGACCGCTCATAGCTGTAACATCATAGGGTACCACAATTGTATCTCCAGGATAAATATCCTTGTTTTTTGAAGAAAAAAGACCTTTACTTCCTGATTTATAAGGAACAACCCTTCCGTTTGCCCTGATTGTATAAATTCTTTTAACAGAAGCACTTGCTGTAACCCCTCCTGAAGAATCTATAAAATCAAAAACTTTCATCCCGCTTTGATAAAGATGGGAAACAGGAGTATACACTTCTCCCATTACTGTAACCTCATCTTTATACATTGGGATATGAAGATGATCTTTATCTTTAAGCCTTATATCATTTTGCTTTTTTGAAAGAACAGACCCAAGGTCAATTACAAGTCTTCCGCTTGGTGTTGCGTTTTTAATTCTCTGAATCAAAGATAAAAGAGCAGCGTCTTCCTGTTGACTGGTTTCTACTGCTGCACCCTGAAGCTTTTTGCTGGAGAGCTGGGCTGAAAGCTGATCTACATAGGCATCATACCTTTGCTTTTCCAATTGTTTCAGTTCTTCTCTCATATAGACACTACCGTCAATAAAAGCGTCGTTTGTAAGTCCTCCGGCAATTTCAACAAGAGTTGAAATAGTGTCGCCTTTTTCTATGAAATATACTCCGGGAAACTTTACTTCTCCTGTAATTAAAACAGAAGGAATCTCACGCCAATATGGAACAGTTTTAATAAAAATCCGATCCCTTGGCTGAAGATAAAAAGCATCTACACCATTAAGACCTTTGGCAGATAAATTTATTTTATGCCTTTTTATACGAAACTCTTCAAAATCATCAATTACTGACCTTGAAATTTCACAATATTTTTCATAGGAACCTTCAACAAATCCCCCTGCAAATTCAATTAAATCTTTGATTGTAAGTCCTAAGGTAAGAGGATATTCTCCTGGAAATCTTACTTTCCCTCCAATATTTACAACACTAGAAGCTTCTTCGTTATCAGCCTGACTTTTAAGCTTGCTCACTACACGACTTAACACTGCCGGCCTGTTTGTGTTTTTTGAAAACACATAAAGCTCATCAAGGGGTTTGATGGGAAAATTAAGATTATTATTTAAATCAAGCTTAAAAACTTCTATTTTCCCATTGTCTTTATATGTTCTTACCAGAACAATGTACTTAAAATCAGTGGCTATTTTAAGCCCTCCTGAATAAGCTACCAGTTTTCCCAGAGTATCTTCAGAAGCTAAGGGATAAATCCCAGGATATGCTATGTTTCCTGAAATTTGAGTAACAAAGGGAAACTCTGAATTTTCAAAGCCTTTACCGCTTACAATCTCTCCTAGAGAATCTTCACCTAAAAAAGTTCCAGGACTTGAGGCAATTTCAGCTGCAGTTTCACCAGGAACTGATGGCGGTGTTTCTACTATGCTTTCCTGAGCAGACTCGGATAGTCTCTTTTCTGCCTGCTCAGGCTGCTCAAAAACTTCGGTTCCTGAAACAGAAACTTCTGAATCATCAGAAACCTTTAAAATTTCAGGAACTTCAAATTCGCCACCTTCCATTCCGTATAATATTTGACCTACAACAGGCTTTAAAAAATTTGCTCTGTTTACCCGCGTAGAAAAAATATAAATTGAGTCCCCGGGTTCAAGTTGAAAATCTTTGTCTTTTTCAAGACTATTGTTAAAAACAAATAATTGGCCTGAATCTTTATTTATTCTTGAAACAACATAATAATCAAATTCTGTAAACGGTTTAAGACCACAGGCCTTTTCTATATAGTCATTTACAGTATCGCCCTGTGAAAGAGGGTATTGACCTGGATAAAAAACATTGCCCTTAATGGCTGCAGTAGGAACAACTCCATCACTGTCGGAAATTCTGGATTTCAAAAGCCTGACTATGGCATTGGTATAAGTTAGTCTTGAATTATCTTTGGGAAGAATATAAATTCTATCAAAGGGTTTTAAATAAACATTTTGGGTTTTGTTAATTATTTTTTCAGGAGAAAAGGAAATAACCTCAAATTGTTCAAATCTTGATTTTTCCCTTAAAATAATTCCATATTCAAGATCTGTGTTTCTTTTAACTTTTTCATGATTTGGAATAATTGTTCTAAGATTCATTCCTTTTTTAAATTCATAAGTGCCTTCTGCAAACACATTACCTGAAAGAGTAATTATTTTTTGAGTTTCTTTTTGAAAATATGGGATATAAATATAATCATTTTTCTTTATTTTTGTATTTCCCCAATTAGAATTATCAAGCTTTACAACCTTACAAACCCTTTTGTTTTCTGAATCTGTTGTATAAACTTTTATAAGTTCAAGATCATTAGCTCTCCATAACCCACCTGCCATATTGATGATTTCACCAAGGGTTGTTTCATCTTTAAGCTCATAAATCCCAGGTCTTTTAACTCCTCCTCTGACTCCTACCTGGCTGCCTACAACAGGTATAAAAATTGTATCACCGGGTAAAAGACGGGTATCTTTTTTTGTGTCTCCTTTAAGAAGAAGATCGTAAAGGTCAAAAGTCTGGATAATTTCCCCGTTTCTTTTGAGCTTGATATTTCTTAGGGAACCAATATCTTTTACCCCGCCTGAAACAAGAAGTGCATTGGTAAGTGTGGAAAGAGAGCTTAAAGTATAACTTCCTGACTTAAATACCTCCCCTAGTACAAAAATTCTCATGGAACGAAGTTTTCCCAAAGTTACACTCACTTCACTGCCCACAGATTCTTTTTTTATTTTATTTGTAATAAAAGATTTAAATTCGTCAAAACTCATTCCAGAGGCCACTACAGGACCGAAATTAGGAAGATTTAAAACTCCTTCTCTGTTTATAAAAAGAGAATAACTTATATTATCTCCTCCATAAATCTGAATAATCACCTGATCTCCGGGCCCGATTATATATTCTCTTGGTACAGGTATTTCAGTTACAGGTGCAAAAGTAGTTGGACTTCCGGAAAAAATATCATAGCCGTATTTTTTTAAATTAACCCCTTGCCACCCAGGCTGCCAGATATCTGTATCTTTATAAACAGAACCGGGTTTACCCATTGTTGTTTCAACAGCCCTTGGTTTTACACTCTGGTGCTCAACAAAGCTATCTGGAGTTTGGCCAGAAGATTTTTTAGCCTGATATTGGCTTTTAAGATATTCCTGCTCCAATTCAGTTAAATTTTCGAACTTGTCAATCTGTTCCGGAGTAATTTCTGCGGAATACAAATAAGAAGGCCAAAGCAAAATCATAAATACAAAAAATTTCTTTAAAAACCTTTTCATAAACTTCTCCAAATTCTTATAACAAAACTAATTTTTTTAATTTTTATGCTCAAAACAAGCCGGCAAATACTCAGGCACTATGTTTTTAAGAACCCTTCTAATTTCTTCGCTTTTTTGGGCATGGGCAAATTGCTTTAACTCATCAATTTTTATTTTTATATCCGAAAACTCACATTCACGGCTTTTTAATACCATAATTTCTCCATGGTCAGTGGGCATTACATTTTCGCCTTCAGTTAAAAGCTCTTCATAAAGTTTTTCACCGGGCCTTAGACCAACATACTCAATTTTTATATCTACATCAGGTTCAAATCCAGAAAAGCGGATAAGGTCTCTTGCCATTTCATCAATTTTAACAGGTTCTCCCATATCAAGAACAAAAATTTCTCCACCTGAACCCATGGCTCCTGCCTGAAGAATAAGCTGGCAAGCTTCTGGAATAAGCATGAAATATCTAATTATATCAGGATGAGTTATGGTAACAGGTCCTCCATAACCTATCTGCTTTTTAAAAAGGGGAATCACACTGCCCACACTACCGATTACATTTCCAAATCTTACAGTGATAAAACTGGTGGTTGAATTTGAATTTCTATTTTTATTTTGAACAATAATTTCGCAGATTCTTTTGGAAGCACCCATTACATTGGCTGGATTCACTGCCTTGTCTGTTGAAACAAAAACAAATTTTTCACAATTAAATTCACTTGCCATGTCCACCAGCTTCATTGTACCAGAAATATTATTACTAACTGCTTTCCATGGATAACTTTCAAGCATGGGAACATGTTTATAGGCTGCGGCATGAAAAACTATTTCTGGTTTTCTAAGTGAAAAAACTTTGTACAAATCGTCTTTTTCCTGGATATCTCCAAGAAAAGGAATAATTTTTATACCTGGAAACAAATTTTTAAGTTCAAGATCAATTTCATATAAAGGGCTTTCAGCTCTTTCAAACAAAATAAGTTCTTTTGGTTTATACTTTAAAATCTGAGCACACAACCCGCTTCCTATTGACCCTCCAGCTCCTGTAACAAGGATGATTTTACCGCCTAGATAATCTCCAATACTTTCATTATCCAGCTTTACAGGTTTTCGTCCAAGAAGGTCTCGATATTCAACATCTCTTATGGATTTTAAGGAAACATTGCCTGTTATAAGCTCTCCAAGACCTGGAACTATTTTATACCGGGCAGTTGTTTTTTTGCAAAGATCTACTATTCTTCTAATCTGGGCGGCTGTAGCAGTGGGAATGGTGATTATTATTTCTTCAACTCCTGCAGTATCAACATATTTTTTTATTTTATCACTGGCTCCAAGAACTGGAAGCCCGTGGATTTTTTTACCTTTCTTTTTAGGACTGTCGTCAAGAAAACCTATAACCTTGTAATCAAGGCTGGTGTTATCTCTTATTTCTCTATATATTTTCTCTCCACAATCACCTGCACCTATTATAATTGTATTTTTAAATTTTTTTCTTTGATTTTTTAACTCGAAAAACTGCTTTAAAAATCCAGTGCCGGTTTTGTATTCACCAAGATAACCCAAGAAAAACCTGACTGAAGCCCTTGAACCAGAAATTAAAATAATAGTAAGACACCAGTCTATGAAAAAAACAGACCTTGAAATCCCTTCAAACTTTGTTTTAAATAAAACAAGAGCAATAAAAACAAGGGATGAAACAGTTGAGGCTTTTAAAATATTTATAAGATCTCTTGTGCTTGTGTATCTCCACATTCCTTTGTAAAGATCAAAAAAATAAAAAACAACAGCCTTTATTAAAATCGAAACAGGAAGCATCCATAAAAAGGATTCAACCACATTTTCACTAAGTCCGTAATCATAGCGAATTTTAAAAGCTGAATAAAGAGACAGGCCAAAAAGGATTAAATCTGTAAATAAAACTATTAAATAATTTCGATAAGACTTTAACATTTTAAAATTCCTAGTTTAGCAATCCGACCTGATATCTAGCTATTCAAACTCAAGAAAAATCTAAATCAAAAATTTCTTTCTTTTGAGATCGCCTCATAAGCCTCTTGAATTTCTCGAAATTTTTCATGGGCCAGCTCAACAAACTCATCGGGAAGACCTTTGGCTATTATTTTATCAGGATGATACTCACTTACAAGTTTTCTATATTGTTTTTTAATTTGTGAATTGTCGTCTGAAGATGAAGAGTTTAAAACCGAATAATAATGAGTTGAAGCAGTTGTTGTATATCTTGATCTTATAGAACTGAACTTGGAATCTGAAAAACCAAACATTTTTGAGGTAGTTTCTATAAGTCTTTCCTCTTCAGAAACCACAGATCCATCACTTGAGGCAACCCTGAAAAGAACATCAATCATAAGTTCAAGGATTTGCTCTTGATCTTTAAAGGATTGATAAAATTGTTTTGCAAAAGACTCAAAAGATTCCTGGGAATTGCGTGCTGCTCTAAATATATTGATTGCTGCCTGCTGGCTTACAGGATCTAACCTTAAATCCTTTACCATAAAATCTTTAACAGCTTGAATTTCATTTTCTGTTATTTGACCATCTGCCCTGGCAATTTTTGCAAGCATTGAAAAAGCAGCAACAAAAAAGGTCATTTCCTTTTGTTGACGGCCGCCTGACTGGTAAAAACCTTGTGTTTGGCTTCCGCCTTCCAGATATCTTTGTTCAGATTTGTCGAATTTATGACCCAGGGCAGCACCTAAAATAGCTCCCAAAGGACCGCCCAAACCAAGACCTATTGTTCCCCCAATAAGCTTTCCAATCCAACCCATCTTAATTGTACTCCTGAAATTTATCTGCTTGAATCAAAGATTTCACGTCTTTGCAAAAAATTAAAAAAGAATCAAATATCCAACTAATCTAGTCCAATCATTAATTAACAGCCGTTATAAACCAATAAATATTCCTATTCAAGATCTAAATTAAACTCCAAAATTAAATCTTTGGGTAAATTGAATAAAAAACAATCGGTCTTAGAAAATAAACTTTTATAGAATAAAAGATTCTCAATTTAGCCTTCTAAGTTTTTATCCGATAAATCCAAGGCTTTATCCCGATTAAATAGACTGATAATCCTATGGATTTTATTTAAAGGAGAGATTAAAATAAAAAAATTATTTAATTTAAAAACCAGTCAGGTGGAAAAATGGCAGAAGAAAAAAGATCTTATCCAAGAAAACCCTATTTTATCCCCATTGATTATATTGATAGAAATAGGATTTACAGGGAGTATATTGTTGATATAAACCCAAGCGGAGTTTTCATAAAAACAGACAATTCTGTACCGGTTGGAAATGAAATAAGCCTTACCCTTCCCTTCCCCTCTCAAAATCAGCTAACAATTTCAGGAATAGTTATAAGAAACACTTCCCAGGGAATTGCCGTAAGATTTCATAAAAAAGATATTGATTTGATTTCAAAAATTGAATCCCTGGTGGAAAAAATTGAGGCAGCAGCCCAAAATGATGAATGGGGGTAAAAAACTTACCCCCTGATAAAATTACAAATCAAATCCGTATTTCTTAAGAAAAGCAACTCCGCCCTGAACACTTACATTTTTCTCATAACCAAGCTCATTTAAATTAATCTGGGCTTCATAAGATCTTACCCCTGTATTACATACAAGAACAATTTCTTTATCTTTGGGCACTTCTTCTATTCTTTTTTTCAATTCATCCTGGGGAATGCTTTTCCAGAAAGCCGGATATTTTTCAACATAGGGTCTTGCATCTTTTTCTGCACGACAGTCAATCAAGGCAACTTCACCTGATTTGATTTTTTCCCAATATTTTTCAAACTCTTTACTTCCTATGGGCCTGAACTGCTCATTTAAAAGATTGTCTGCCACGTTTCCAAGGGCGTTGATAATGTCCATGGCAGAAGCAAAAGGCGGAGAATAGGCTATTTCAAGATTACTTACATCATCTATGGTGGCACCCTTATCAAGGATTACTGCAACAGCATTGATCCTTCCAACAGTGGCATCACCATTGGCTCCATAACCCTGAATACCAAGAACTCTTCTTGTACCTCTTTCAACCACAAGTTCAAGATAGATAAGATCTTTTTCTGGATAAAAATGAGCTCTGTCAAGCTGGCAGATCTGAACACTTACTGCGTCAAATCCTGCTTTTAAGGCGTTGTCAAGATTAAGGCCAGCACCGCAAAGACAGCCGTCAAAAATTTTTACAACAAAACTTCCAACCCCGCCCTTAAATTGGCTGTTTGAGCCTGTTATATTTGAACCTATAACTCTTCCCTGCCTGTTTGCCATTGAACCCAGAGGGAAATATCCCCATTGACCTGAAACAAGATTTTTAATTGCAACACAATCACCCCCTGAATAAATATCAGGATCTGAAGTTTCAAGCCTGTCATTTACCAAAATTGCATCAAAAGGGCCTGTTGCAAGACCTGCTTTTTTGGCAAGTTCAGAGTTTGGAACAACTCCAGGAGCCATTATCACAAGATCTGTTTCAATCTCTCTTTTATCTGTAACAACTTTTTTTACACTTCCATCACCTTCAAGGGCTGTAACTTTTTCACCAAGATAAAACTTTACTTCATTTTCTTCCATTTCAGTCATGGCAATCTTTGCCATTTCTTTTCCCACAAACCCGGGCATGACCTGGTCGGCAATTTCAATCACGCTTGTTTCAATTCCCCACATATCAGCAAGAGCTTCTGCCATTTCAAGACCTATAAAACCTGCTCCCACAACAACTGCTTTTGAAACTTCACCAGCTGTGATGGCTGATTTTATATCAATGGCGTCCTGAAGTTTTCCCACTCCATAGACATTTTTAAGATCAAGGCCTTTAATTCCAATATCTCTTACCCGGCAACCTGTTCCAAGAACAAGCTTATCATAATCAAGCCAGTCTTCTTTTCCTTTTGATACAATTTTTACTTTTTTACTTTTTCTGTCAATTTCAACAACTTCTGTTCCTGTCATTACCTTGACATCTTTACAATTTGTAAAAAAGTAATCATCCCTTACCATATGAAAGCTTGTTTTCATAAGATCAGAAGAATCACTTACATCTCCTGATACATAATATGGAATTCCGCATCCTCCGTAAGAAATGTATTTTTCCCTGTCAATTAGTATAACCTCTGCAGTTGGATCGGTTCTTTTCACCCTGCAGGCTACTTTTGGTCCCAGAGCAACTGCTCCTACAATAACTATCTTTTTGGACATCTTCCCTCCATTATTTAAATTTACAAAATTTATGTTTTTAGGCAGGATTTCTTTTACGACTTTTAAACCCAGCTAGAATAATCAAACAAATTTTAATCTATTTGTCATCATAAAAGATTTAAGTCCCAATTAAGCTTTGAACTTTTCCTTCTTTCAGACAATACCTCTTTTGGAACATCTTCCTTTATTTCTACAAACAAGGAATATCCAGCCTTTTTAAGCTGAGTTTTAAATTCTGTAAGATCTATTTCCCAGGAAGGATAAATCCAATAAAGAGAATCATATTTTCTTGCAAATCCTCCCTCTTTTTTAGGGCTGAAAAAAAGATCTTCAACCTTGAGTTCATCAGCCTTTACAGCAGAGATTGCATAAGGAAAATAACCCTTGGTTATTATACCCAAAGGAAGGTTTGAATTTAAAGGCATGGAAAGGAATTCCTCTTTGCTAAGCTCAGGACTTACAATTGCTCCTTTAAACCCGTTTTTCAACATAACTTCGGCTGCAAGGGTATTTGTCAGGTTGGAAAACGGTCCTCCCCAGACATTTAAATCCCTGATCTTTTTAAAAAGCCCTGCCTGCCACAAACCATTTGCAACAAAATTTCTTCCGCCTTTTTCTATGATTAAATCTATTGCATCAATATAGATCTGTTCTTTTTCAGGCCAGATAAAAGGGGGAATCCAAAACCATTGTCCAGGAGAAAACGGCTTTTTGTTTAATGGCAGATTTTCAATAAACTGCTCATCTATCCAAAAACCTCCTGGAATGGAAAGATTTCCCTTTTTTGAACATCTTTTAACAAAGGTTTCTTTGGGATAAATTTTTCTTTTATCTTTTTTTACAGGTTTTCCAGGCATTGAAAAAGAAACCGGAGAAGTTTTGCTTACTTCAATTTCATCATATTCAGCTTTTAAGGAATTTATAGCTTTTATTAATTCCTCTTCTTTTCTATCAATTAAAAAAACAGGAGTTTTTGAAGGGGGGATTTTTTTAAAATCACTTGCCCTGAATACAAACTTTCCTCCCTTTGGAAGGGAAAGGGGAATGTAAATAACGCTATGAAAAGCATCTCCTTCATAACCAACCCTGACTTTATCTCCCCTTAAAAGAGGTTCTCTTGGATTAAGAAAAAAACTATTGGAATCTCTTGAAATTCGTCCCAAAAATTTACCAGAACCTGTTTCACTTTTTTCACCGGCAGGATTATAGGGCCTCTGGGGCAAAAAATTATAATGAGTCATTGGTCTTCCAAGGGCTTCATCAAAAATTTTGACTGCATCTTTTTTTTCTTTTGCAGTCATTGGCTGATCCCTTAAACTTTTATATCCCCAAACAGTGTAATAAACATAATGGGGAGTTTTTTTCCTTCCCTCAATTTTCCAGGTTTTTACAGCAGGCACTTCCTGCAAAACCTTTACAAGGACATCAATTCCAAGATCCATACATGAAAAAAAACTGTTTTTATCTGAGCCTTGGGAGTAAAGCCTTCTGCAGGGCTGAACACATCTTCCCCTTAACCCGCTTCTTCCTCCCATGAAACTGCTCCAATAGCATCTTCCCGAAATTGCGTAACAAAGGGAACCATGGATAAAGACTTCAAGATCCACCCCAGATTTTTTGTCTGCCATGAGTTTTATCTGATCTATTGAAAATTCCCTGGGCAAAACCACCCTTGAAATTTTATTTTTTTGTGCAATTTTTAAGCCTGAAGGCAAAGACAAGGCCGAAAGAGTTGAAAGATGGAGCTCACTTCTTATTCCAACTTCATTTGCAATTGCTATAATTGCAGGATCATTGATTATTAAGGCATCTGGCTTTACATAGCGTTTTACCCTGACAAGCATTCTTCCAACCTTGGGAATTTCAGAGTCTTTTAGGACTGAATTTATTGCAAGATAAAGCTTTACATCTTTTTTTCTGGCAAGTTGGGAAAGTTTTGAAAGCTCTTCTATGGAAAAATTATCTGCTTCCATTCTTGCTGAAAAATTTTTTAAGGAACAATAGATTGCGTCAGCTCCTGCAGCAATGGCTGCAAAAAATGACTCCATGTTTCCGGCTGGAGCTAAAATCTCCGGTTTGTGTTCCTGTTTTCTTCTAATCATTTGTTTCCTCACTTGCGGTAAATATTGATTAAGTGTTATATCCAAACTTTAAATACTAATTAAAGAGAGTCTTTATGGATAGCAAAAAATTTGGAAATAAAAAGGTTTATAATAAAAACAAAAGAAACGATAATATAAAATTTGGCAAAAACAAAAGGTTTTCAAAGAAAAGCACTTCAGGTCCTTCAAAACTCAAGCCGGGTTCAGACAAAAAATTAAAAGAGGTTTTCAAAAGAATAGGGGTTCCTGGGCCAACAGAATTTAAGGCAGACAGGTTTCAGCAGGAAGCAATAGATCTTGTTCCAATTGAAGACTGTATTGTTACAGCACCAACAGGTGCCGGAAAAACCTGGATTGCTGAAGTTGCCATGGAAAAAATTTTCAAGTCCGGGGGAAAATCCTGGTATGCATCTCCTTTAAAAGCCCTTACAAACACTTTGTATAAAGTTTTTTCTCAAAAATTCGGGGAAGAAAATGTTGGAATTTTAACCGGGGATAGAAAAGAACTTCCTGATGCTCCAATTATAATAGGTACTACAGAAATACTTAGAAACCACCTTTACGATGCAATGCATGAAGGCCGGGACATTGATACAGACTATGTAATAATGGACGAGGCCCATTATCTTGGAGATGAAGACAGGGGTGTTGTTTGGGAAGAGGTTTTAATTTATCTTCCTGTAAGAACTCCTGTTTTGCTTTTATCAGCTACAATTGAAAATACAGACCAAATTGCAGGATGGATGGAATCCATAAGAAAAAGGGAATGTAAGGTCATTAAAGCCCAAAAAAGGCCTGTTGAACTCTACCCTCTTTTTATTCATCCTTCAGGAACACTTTTTCCTTTTTTTGAAACTTTGAAAGAGAAAGGAAGGCCTCCTGTAACAAGAATTTATAAAAAGGTGAGAAAATATATTTCAAATCCCCAAAGACCGCTTTTATCTTTGCCAGGAAGACTGCCTCCCATGGGGGATCTCATAAAGATTTTTGACAAATACAATCTTCTTCCCTCAATATTTTTCCTTAAATCAAGGGCGGATTGTGACAACTCAGTTGAGATCTGCGGAAGAAACCGTCTTACAACTACAAAAGAACAAAGAGAAAAAATAATAGAAAAACTTGATTATATGGTGGAAAAACATCCCCATATAAAAAATCACCCACAAATTAAGCATGTTATAAACTCCGGAGTTGCTGCACATCACAGTGGTCATCTTCCCCCGTGGAAGGAAACAGTTGAAGAACTTATGACAGAAGGACTTTTAAATGCTGTTTTTGCAACTTCTACTGTGGCCGCAGGGGTAAATTTCCCAGCAAGAAGTGTGGTGCTTTCAAACTCAGACAAATTCAATGGAGTTGAGTTTCTTCCCCTTACCCCCACAGAACTTCACCAAATGACAGGCCGTGCGGGAAGAAGAGGAATGGACAATATTGGATTTGTGATTTCACTTCCCGGCAAATTTATGGACTTTAAGCTTCTTGGAAAACTTTTCTTTCAAAGTCCTGGACCTGTGTTGAGCAAACTTAAAATAAATTTTTCAATGGTATTAAACCTTCTTTTATCCCATTCCCCTCACCAGATTGAGATCTTAATTGAAAGATCCCTTGCTTCATATCAGATAAAAGAATCTGTTGAATTAAAAAAAGATTTTAGAAAAAGAATGGAATTTTTAAAAAAGACAGGATATGTGAATGAAAACGAAAGCCTTACCTCTGATGGTGAATGGGCTTCCCAGCTTAGAATAGATTATCCTCTTATAGTTGCAGAAGGTTTTAGAAAAGAGCTTTTCCCAAAATCCCCTGTTCTGCTTGCTTCAATTATTTCATGCTTTGTAACAGACAGGGAATATAAAGACGACTTTCTTTTCCATAGAAGCATTCCAAAATCCTTGAGAAAAGAATATATAAAAATAAAAAAAGAGATGGAATCTTTTTTTACAGATCTTCAGGATAATGGATTTAACGTTCCCAAACTCTATCTTACTCCTGCTGTGTTGACATATCACTGGGCAATGGGAGTTCCCTGGGAGGATGTGAGCAGATTAAGTGAAATTGCTGAAGGTGATCTTGTAAGACTGTTTCTTAGGACAGCTGACAATTTAAGACATATAAAAAATCTTACAAAGGTATTTCCTGAAGAAGCTGCTGGAGCAGCAGAAGCTATTGAACTGATTTTAAGGGAACCTGTTATAACAGATTAAAACAACAATTTTTGAAAGAATAAGTTTAGTATGGGTAAAAAAATAGAAGAAGAAATAAAAAAAAGAAGAACTTTTGGAATAATAAGTCATCCTGATGCTGGTAAAACTACACTTACTGAAAAACTCCTTTTATTTGGAGGTGCCATTGAACAGGCAGGGGCAATCAAGGCAAGAAAATCAGAAAGACATGCAACAAGCGACTGGATGGCAGTTGAACAGCAAAGAGGAATTTCTGTAACCACTTCTGTAATGAAATTTAATTACAATGATTATGAAATAAACCTTCTTGACACCCCTGGTCATAAAGATTTTTCAGAAGATACATACAGGGTTTTAACAGCAGTTGACTCCGCACTTATGATAATTGACAGCGGCAGCGGTGTTGAACCCCAGACTGAGAAACTAATGGAAGTGTGCAGAATGAGAAACACTCCCATAATCACATTTATAAACAAGCTTGACCGGGTTGGACTTGAGCCTTTAGATCTTCTTTCTGAAATTGAAGATAAACTCCAGATAGAATGCACTCCCCTTTCCTGGCCAATCGGGATGGGAAAAGAATTTAAAGGAGTATACAATCTTGTGGACAAATCAATCCTTCTTTTCCGTGCAGGACAGGATAAACGCCCTGAAGATGTGATTGGATTTGACTCAATTTCAGACAAAAAACTTGATGAGATTCTAGGCTCTCAGGCTGACAGGTTAAGGGATGATGTTGAACTTATAGAAGGAGCTGCTGATCCTTTTGATCTTGAACTTTTTTTAAAAGGAACCCAGACCCCTGTGTTTTTTGGATCAGCCTTAAACAACTTCGGAGTTCAAGAAATTCTTGACGCTCTTACCAAATATGCCCCTCCTCCTTATCCAAGGGAAACCTATACAAGATTTGTAAAACCCAATGAAGAGGATTTTACAAGTTTTGCTTTTAAAATTCAGGCAAATATGGATCCCCAGCACAGGGATAGAATTGCTTTTATGAGGGTATGTTCAGGAAAATTTACCAAAGGAATGAAGGTTATTCACCATAGAATCGGAAAAGAAATAACCCTGGCCAATGCAATAACTTTCATGGCAAGAGAAAGAAGCCATGTTGAAGAAGCCTGGCCCGGTGATATCATTGGTATCCACAACCATGGAACAATAAAAATTGGTGATACTTTCTCCCTTAAAGAACCCCTTAAGTTTAAAGGAATTCCAAACTTTGCACCTGAACTTTTTAAAAGAGTTGTCTTAAAAAATCCCCTAAAAGCAAAACAGCTTAATAAAGGGCTTATCCAACTTTCAGAAGAAGGTGCAATTCAGTTTTTCAAACCATTAATTGGAAATGATATAATTCTTGGAGCTGTTGGAGAACTTCAGTTTGATGTAACAATAGGAAGGCTTAAAGCCGAATACAATGTTGATGCTGTTTATGAGCATGTTAATTATTCAGTGGCCCGCTGGGTTGAATTTGAAAATGAAAAAGAAGCCAAAGAATTTGAAAGAAAAAATCAAAGCAATTTGGCCTTAGATTCCGAAGGATATAAAACATTTCTTACAACTTCAGAATGGCAGCTTGGATTTATAAAAGAAAAATGGCCAAAGGTTAAATTTCTTAAAACAAGAGAACATGATTGATGTTTAAGCTCAGCTCTTTTTATTCAATCTGGGTTTAAGCTTAAAAAACAGCCCTTAAAAGCTGCTCAATTCAGATAAATTTTTTATTTTGCCTTTAAAAGATTTAACCCACTCTTATTATATGATACTTTAGTTGTTTTTAACAAAATTATTTTATTGGTGTGAGGCTAAAATGACAAGCACAGGATATAGAGAAATACCTTATAATTATACTTCAGCAGATGATGAACAAATTGTATCAAGAATCCTTGGAGAAGATACCTGGCAGATCCTTGAAGGGTTAAGAGCCCAAAGAGTTACAGGAAAATCAGCCAGGCTTCTTATGAGATTTATCGGAGATATGTTCATTCTTAAAAGAAATCCCTTTGTTTTTCAGGAGCTGATTGACTCTTCAAAAAGAAGAAAAGAATATTTTAAAAAAAGCGGAGATGAACTTTCATTAATTGAGGCTGCAGCTTTAAATGATGATGTTTTTCCTGTTGTAAAAAAATGCAGAAAAGTTCTTGAAGATCTTAAACAAGAAATAAACCAAGTTAATAAAAAAAGAAAAAAAGCTTTAAAAGTTCTTGGTGAAATTGTCAAAAAAGAAAATGTATATTTTGACCCTTTCACTTTAAACAGTCATGCCACAGATGCAACGGACTGGAGAATGTGTCTTCCCTGGGCTGTTGTCCGCCCCTATCACGAAGATCAGGTACCAAAACTTTTAAAAGCAGTTGAAGAACTTGGAATGCATGTAATCCCAAGAGGAGCAGGCACAGGTCTTACAGGAGGCGCAGTTCCTCTCAATGAAACCTGTATAATGATTAACACTGAAAAGCTTGCAAGAATAAACGGGATAGAACAAAGAGAATTTGAAGGCGATAACGGCGAAAAAAAACAAATGTCTGTTTTAAAAGCAGACGCTGGAGTTATCACAGACCAGGCCATGAAGTATGCCCAGGAACATGACCTTGTTTTTGCAACTGATCCCACAAGCTCCTGGGCCTGTACTCTTGGCGGAAATATAAGTGAAAACGCAGGCGGTAAAAAAGCTGTTCTATGGGGGACCTGTATAGACAATGTATTGGACTTTAAGGTTGCTATGCCAGGAGGTTATTTTCTTTTTGTGGAAAGAACAGACCATAGGATGAGAAAAATAATCCATGAGGACATAGTAACTTTTAAAGTTACCAATCTTTCAACAAACAAGTCAGAAGAAATTAAACTTCTTGGAAGTGAAATAAGAAAGCCAGGACTTTGGAAAGATGTTACAAACAAAACTCTTAGCGGAGTTCCAGGCCTTCAAAAAGAAGGATGCGACGGAATAATAACTTCTGCTTCTTTTATTCTTTATGAAGACTATAAATTCAAATCAACCTGCTGTCTTGAATTTTTCGGTGAAAGCATGGATGAAGCAAGTCTTGTAATTTCAGAGCTTTCAAAATCTTTTGAGGACAGAACAAAAGAAACCTTAATGGCTTTAGAACACTTTGATGACGAATATATAAAAGCCATTAATTACAAGGTTAAAGCCCCAAAAACTGAAATTCCAAAGGCAGTTCTTTTAATAGATCTTGTTGGGAATACTCCCAAAGAACTTGAAGCTGGAAAACAAAAATTTTACGAGCTGCTCAAAAACTATAAAAACACAGAAATCTTTTTTGCAGCAGATGAAAAAGAAGCTGATAGATTCTGGGCCGACAGAAAAAAATTCGGAGCTATTGCAGCTAGAACAAATGCTTTTAAACTCAATGAAGATGTGGTTCTTCCCATAAGTTCACTTGCTGATTTTGCAAGATATGTTGATGAATACAATAGAAATGAAAACAGGCACAGCCAAAAGCAGGTGGTAACCACTCTTTCAGGTTATATAAAAAGCCTTCAGACAAAGCTTGAAAACAGGGAATGGATGGATTCAAAGTTTCCTGAGCTTGAAAAAATTGCCGGTAAAACAATTGAAAACATTGACAAAGCATCAAACAAAGACCTTGAAAATGAAAAATTTCTTTCAGAATTTATGGAAAAACTTTTTAAACTTTTTACCGGGGACAGTGAAATAAGAGATTCCATTGAAAAAGTTAAAAAAGAAACAAGAGACAAACAAATTACAATTGCAACCCATATGCACGCAGGGGATGGAAACAATCATGTAAATATCCCTGTATTTTCAAATGATGTTGAAATGATGGCAAGAGCCCATAAAACTGCCGATGATATAATGGAAAAAACTGTTTCTCTTGGCGGTGTTGTCAGCGGTGAGCATGGAATTGGAATTACAAAAATCAAGCATATGGATAAGGAAGAAATTAAAAGGCTGGATGAATACAGAAAGAAAATAGACCCAAAAGGCATAATGAATCCAAAAAAACTTTCTGATCAATCTATAGACAAAAAAGTTTTTACCCCTTCATTTAATCTCCTTGGGCTTGAAGCTTCAATTTTACAATATGGTTCGCTTAAAACCCTTGCTGAAAAAATTTCAACTTGTGTCAGGTGCTGTAAATGCAAACCTGTATGCTGTGTTTTTTATCCTTACAAAAATATGTTTTATCATCCCAGGAATAAAAACCTTGCAATTGCGGCAATAATTGAAGCTATCTTATACGATGCCCAAAGAACCCACACAGGCTCTAAATTCAATGTTTTAAGTTATCTTGAAGAAATAGCTGATTATTGTACAATTTGTCATAAATGTCAGCCTCCCTGCCCTGTAGATATTGACACAGGCGAAGTTACAATACTTGAAAGAGAAATCCTTTCATCTTTAAAATACAAACATACTCCAATTGGAACCAGGGCTGTTTTGAAATATTTAAAATCAAGTAATCAGCCTTTGAACAAAATTTTTAAAAACCTTGTTTTAAAACCAGGGGTAAAAGTTCAAAATTTTGCAAAAAAAGGGCTGGATTATATTGAAGGTAAACTGCCTGTCAAAATTAAAAACTTTGAAATTGACCCGCTTAACAATGAATTTATAAAAAGCAGAAAAACATATTTAATGCTTCAATCATCTGCAACCGGCCCTTCAAAGGAAACAATCAGAGATTATCTGCCGTCCTGCTCTGACAACCAGGCTGTGATTGTAAATCCTCCTGTAAAAACTGATTCCAGCGTTTTTTATTTCCCGGGATGCGGCTCTGAAAGACTTTTTGGCACAATTTCAATGGCTTCTTTATATATTCTTTTGAAATCAGGAAAAAGGGTAATTCTTCCACCGCCTTATCTTTGCTGTGGATTCCCTATTAAGATTAATGCAAAAACCCTTGATTTCAGTGATATTAAATTAAGAAATACCATTGTTTTCAACCAGATAAATGAAATGCTCAAATATCTTAATATTGATTCCTGTGTTGTAAGTTGCGGAACCTGTATGGAAACTTTGAAAAAAACTGAGGTTGAAAAAATATTTGATACAAAAATCAAAGATGTAAGCCTTTATGCCCTGGATAATGGACTAAAAGATATTAATCTTCCCAGGGGTATTTATCATAAACCCTGCCATGATTCCGCTGAGGACAACGCCCTTGGAGCCTTAAATAAAATAAGTGATGGCAAAACCATGATGACAGATTCATGCTGTTCAGAAGCAGGCACAATGTCAATTTCAAGGCCTGATATTACAAACTCAATGCTTATAAAAAAGAAACATGACCTTTTGTATCTTAAAAGCAATTTTTCTGAAAACAAAGAGCCTAGAGTTTATACAAATTGCCCTTCCTGTATTCAGGGTTTATCCAGAAATAAAGACAATGGATTTGAGCCTGTTCACCTTGCTGAAGCAATTGCAGAAGAAATTGGAGGAAAAGACTGGAAAGAGTCTTTGAAGCAAATGTGTAAATCTGCAGAAACAGTTAATTTTTAAAAAAACTTATGGTGAGGTTTCATTAAAGAAACCTCACTTAAAATCTTTTACTTTCTAGAAATTTAACTCCATTCCAATTAACCTGTTGACACTGCTCATCTTAAACTTTAACCTTTATTAATTACCCCAACTTTTAACAAAGAAACTAAAATGAAAAAATTAGTTATTGTAAATTTTTTAATTGGTATTTTAATTCTTGCTTTAATTTCAGGATGCACCAAAGGAAAAAAAACTGAGATGAGATACCATTCAATTCTTGCCAGCGGTGAACTAATTGATATTTCATTTTATTTATATTTTAACAACCAAACTGACGTTGAAAAAGTCCTTGAAAAAAAGGATAAATTTATCCACGCCCTTAATTTAATGTTTAATTCATACAAAAAACATCAACTTTCAGAAGCCAGAATAAACAGTGTTTTAAAAAATACAGGAAATATGGTATTTGACAATTCGGTAAAAGATGTTGAGTTAAAATCAATCAAATACAGGAACTGAAATGTCAGATAAAAAAAACGGAAAATCAAAAAACAAATCCCAGGAAATGCACGAAAGAAAAGAAGCGCTTCAAGCACTTCCAAAACCAATTAGAGAAAAACTAACTGATGAAGAAATAACTGCCTTTCTTCACAAAGAAGTATGGCCTGAATCTCTTTTTGACAAGCTTACAGACTTTATTTTCCCACCTGATAAATAAAACCTAAATCGAGCTCTCCCTTTCTCTAAGCACAAAAAACAGAATCAATTCAGATTATTACAATTAAAAACTGGAGCTAAAAACTGTGGTTCCAGTAAAATTGTAAATATACAAACCAAATTATCTTCCAAGATAATTGGCTATTTTATCAACAGCATCTTCAATTTGAACTTCATCAAGTTCAAAAGGTTTACCATAGGAAAGAGAAATCAAATAAACTTTTGAAGCAAATTCAATATGAAGTGCTGTTGAATAAGCCTGGTAAAGATTTTTCCCAACAGCAACAAGACCATGATTTGCCATGAAAACCGCATTGGTATCCAAAATAAGAGAACAAATGTTATCACCAAGCTCTTTGGTTCCAAACCCCGCATAATCAGCAACAGGAACTTTTTTTCCGGCTGAGGCAACCAGATAATGAATTGGGGGAAGTTCTTTTTTAAGACAACCAAGAGCAGAGGCATAAACACTGTGGGTGTGGACAATACTTTTTACATCTGATCTTGTTTTATAAATTTTTGAATGAAAGTCTTTTTCAGAAGAAGGCGGTTTCCCTTTTCCAAGAAAATTACCATTTTCATCAAGCTCTGAAATATCTTCAGCCAAAAGCTCTTCATATTCAATTCCGCTTGGAGTTATATAAATTTTATTATCCAAAAAAACACTTATATTGCCGCCGGTTCCAAAGGTCAGTCCGTCTTTTTTCATTTTAAGACAATATTTTATAATTTCATTTCCAATTTCTTTTTTATTCATTATTCAGCCTCAAAATAATTTAAAAGATTGTCTTTTAAAAAAACATTATCTTCATGGGTTTTAAATGAAAACCTTATATATTTTTCACCCAGTCCTTTTATATTTGAGCAGTCTCTTATCACAATTTTTTTTTCAAGAAGTGATTCAAAAACAGTCCTGGAGTTGTTTTTTACGCTTTTGAGCCTTCCAAGGGTATAAATATTATTGGAATTAACAAATTCAAGGGCTTTATTTAAAGATAAATCTTTTAAAAAAAACTCTTTTTCTTTTTCAATAAATAAAGAAGTTTTTTGGAGGAATGTTTTTGTAAGCTCCATATTTTCGTTTAGATAAGAACAAACTCCTGAAGCAACAGCATTTACTTTCCAAGGAAGATCATAAATTTTTGGATCTGCCGAGGAAGGAAGTATCATAAACCCAAGCCTTAATCCCGGAAGAGTAAAGATTTTGGAAAAAGACAAAAGGACATAGAGGTTTTCCATGTCTTCAACTGCCAAAGTCCTTTTTAAAAAATCCTTTTCAAAAGGAAGATAGGTTTCATCTATTATAAAATAAGTGCTTTTATTTCTTTGTATCAAATCAATGATCAAGTTTTTATCTGTTAAAGTTCCGGTTGGATTGTTTGGATTACAAATAAAAACCATTGAATAGTTTTTAACTTTCTTTTCAAGGATAGAAATATTAGTTTGAAAATCATTTTTCTTATCCAAAAAAACATAATCTGAATCTATTTTTCTTATTTTGCAGGCTTTTTCGTAGTCTGAATAAGTAGGCCCTACAATAAGAACTTTTTCAGGTTTTAAAGTTTCAGGAAGTCTATGGATAAATTCTGTTGTTCCACTTCCAGGAACAATTCTTTTTTTATCAGTATTAATTAAATTTGAAATAAATGATTTTACTGAACCAGAATCGTATTCTGGCAAAAGAACCAGCTCTTTTATATTTTCATTTAAAAATTGAAGAAGACCTTTGGGAGGACCAAGAGGATTTATATTGGAACTGAAATCTTTTAGCTGTGAAACATCTACCCCTATTAAAGCTGAAAGTTCCTTTAAATTTCCACCATGGACAAGAACACTCATTTTCTACCCCTTTGTACTTAAAGGATTTAACCTTAAAAACAATTTTAAATTAATTTTTTCTTTTTTACAATTGCAACAATCAAAGTGTTTATATAATATTTAAAAGATAAAATATCTTTAATTAAGGGTTTAAAATGAAAACTATTGCCCAGTACTTAAGACTGATACTTTTTCTTGGAGGAATTTTAGTAGGAGTCCAGATTCCAGGTTTTATGAATGCTTACCACAATAGTCTCCTTGCCCATTTAAATGAATCAGAAAAAAGCCTTGGACATTTTCAAAAAGATGCAGACAAATATTTTAATGGAAACCTTGATTCCCTTATAACCCATTATAAAATCAATAAAGACCCTGTTTTTACTGAAGGCGGAAAAAGTATTGACTTAATTTATCAAAGAAATCTTTTACTTAATAAAGCATTTTCAGATTTCAATAAAAACTTTTTCAATGCATTTGTCCATGTTTTTATAAAGCCTGTTAAAGATATAAAAAAAGAAGTTTTAAAAGCTTATTCATATAGTCTTAGATTAGATAAGACCTCCATAATTGCAGGACTATTATCTGGAACTATTCTTGCCGGCCTTCCTGAAATTATTTTTTTGATATTTTTTAAATTTGTAAAACGAAATTTTTATTAATGATTTAAACTGATTTTAAATTAAAAACTTAGAAAACCCGAATTGATTGATTTCCAAGTTTGTCTAAAATAACATTAAATTTGGATCAGGCTATAATCATCTATCCCTGATCCAATTTAAAGCAAGTAGATGTAATAAAACTGAAAAGTCTTCAAGAGTTCATGTTTTTTCAATATAAAAACTTAAATTTATAGTAATCTTAAAGTATGAAACTCTCTATTCAGGAAAAATATAAAAGGCGGAAATATCCGCCTTAATTAATTTTACTATTTAAAACCGCTGTCATTGTGTTTTTTTGCAATAAGTTCTGCCAGGTTATCTAAAGCAGCCAAAGTATCTTTTCTTGGCAGTCCTTTGCACAACACGGGTTCCAAAATCTCTGCTTTTATATTTGAAACCATACCAGCAAGGGTTTCAACAGTTTTACCTCCCCAGCCATATGAACCTATAATTGACAAGTATCCAGGTTTAGGCCTTAAAGCATTTGCAAGAAAAGCAGCAGATGCAACCACCGGGTGGGGTCCTGCAAGAACAGTGGGAGTTCCAATAACTATAGTACCTGAATCAATAAGAGAAATGGCAAGTTTTCCAATATCAGTTACTGAAAGATTAAAAAGTTCAACTTCTACGCCTTTTTTTAACAAAGCATTTGCAAAATGATCAACCATTATTTTTGTACTGCCGTGCATTGATATATAAGGGATTACAACAAGATTTTTGGGAGTGCCCGAAACCCATTTTCTATATAAATCTAAAATCCACTGAGGCTCTTTATAAATCTGACCATGACTTGGTGCTATCATTTTGATTTCGTAATCTGAAAGTTTATCAAGATTTTTGGCAATCATGGCCCTGAAAGGCATCATAATTTCTGCGAAATAACGTTTTGCCGCCTCATGGACCCTGCCCTTATCTTCAACATAAATACTACTGCTGGCAATATGGGATCCAAAAAAATCGCAGCTAAAAAGTATTTTATCTTCAACAAGATAAGATACCATTGTTTCAGGCCAGTGAACCCAGGGAGTGTGGATAAATTTAAGGGTTTTATCTCCAAGGGAAAGGGTTTCACCATCATCTACCACAATAAAAGAATCTTCTGAAATATCTAACAAATCCATGAGAAAACTTTTTGCTTTAGCTGTAACCACAACTTTTGCATTGGGAAATTTTGAAAGAACATGGGGAATGGTCCCTGAATGATCTTGTTCTGAATGGTGTGAAACAATATAATCAATTTTGGGCACTTCTGAAAGAGAGTTCATAAAAGACTCGGAAAACTCAGGATCAACAGCATCAAGTAATGCAGTTTTCTCACTTCCTTTTATAAGAAATGAATTATAAGTTGTTCCGTCGGGCAAAGGGATAAGAGAATCAAAAAGCCTTCTATCCCAATCAATAACACCCAGCCAATAAACAGATTCTGTAATTTTTTTCATTTCACTTACCTTTCTTTTTGTTGAAATTAAAGCTCCTGCCTTGAAATTTTTCCTTTGTCATTAAAATATAATTCAGAAAACAACCCATAAAAGCCTGGGTTGAATAAAAATCAGGGATAAGCCTTAACCCATCTCAAGTTTACCAATATTTTTTTCTTTTTGAATTGATTTTACATGATTTATATGGGCTTGCAAATCTTAAATAAATCTAATATTTAGTCTGATTTTAAATTACCAGTAAACTTAATTTTCAACAAAACCTTTAATCTTTAGATAGTGGTTTTACCCAAAAAGGCAGTTGACCATAAATTACCAAGCAGTTTTGGAAACACCTTTTCAAAATCAAACTGAAGGTTTACAAGACCTCTTGATTCTAGAACATCTTTTGCAATAAAAGCAGGTTCTGCCATCTGACAAAGACCAATCATCAAGGAAAAACTTCCTATAAATAATTCAATGGCTTCCCTTGTTTCAATAAAAGGGAACAATCCTTTTAGATCAAAAGCTGTTTTTTCAATTCTTTTATTCAGATATTCCTTAAACTCAACAACAAAATCATAATCTCCGCACTTTTCCATTAAAAGATTATATCTGCTGCCAAGCCTTACCAAAAGAAAATCAGACGCAAAACCAGACATCACATCCATCAACTCAGGCAAAGAAGCCTCTTTATTTAAAACTGAGTCAAGTTTATCAAAACAAGCTCCTATGCATTGCCTTAAAATTTCAAGATCCATTGCCTCCCTTGTTTTGAAATAAAGATAGATTGTTCCTTTTGCAAGCCCTGCCTCTTTTGCAATTTGGGAAACAGGAATAGAAAGATTTTTTTCTATTATATAAATATTTTTTGCACTGTTGATAATAGCCTGTTTTCTTTGTGCTTTTGCCTTATCACTGATTGCACGTTTTTTTATTTTACCCTTCATTTAACCCTCAAATTTCTTGACAAATGACCCAAGGTCAATTAACAAATAACTCTCATTCATTAATAACCACCAGGAGAAACCATGTCAAACTCAATCAACCATATTACCGAAAAACAAAATGATTTTTTTAAAAAAGGTCATACTCTTGATATAAAATCAAGAAAAGAAAGGCTTAAAAAACTATTAAAAGCCGTTGAAAATTACAATAAAATAATCAGTTCTGCCCTAAACCAAGACCTTGGAAAATCACCTGAAGAAGCTTTGATGACAGAAATAAGAGAAGTAAGAAAAGAAATTGGATTTACAATAAAAAACTTATCAAAATGGTCAAAACCAAAAAGAGTTCCTACACCAATAACATTACTTGGTTCAAGAAGCCGGATTATACCAGAGCCCCTTGGTAAGGTTCTAATTATAGCCCCATGGAACTACCCTTTCAATCTTTCAATCATGCCTGCAATTGCTGCAATTGCAGCTGGAAATACTGTTATTATAAAACCTTCTGAACTTGCTCCTGCAACATCTTCTGTTATTTCAGAGATGATAGGAAAAACTTTTGAAAAAGAAGAAATTGCTGTTGTTGAAGGAGGAATTGATGAAACTACAGAGCTTTTAAATCATCCCTTTGACCATATTTTTTTTACAGGTGGTGAAATAGTAGGAAAAATTGTAATGAAAGCTGCTTCAAAAAACCTTACTCCTGTAACACTTGAACTTGGGGGTAAATCTCCTGCCATTGTTTTAAAAAATTCAAATTTAAAAACCTCAGCAAAAAGAATTGCCTGGGCCAAATTTACAAATGCAGGCCAAACCTGTGTTGCACCAGATTATGTCCTTGTTGATAAATCTGTTAAGTCAGAATTTCTTCACCATCTTAAAAAAAGCATAATTCAATTTTACGGTGAAAATCCTTTAGAAAGCAAATTTTACGGACGGATAATAAACCACAGGCATTTTGAAAGACTGGAAAAACTTCTGGAAAACCAGAAAATTGTTACAAATTTTGATAAAAACCATGCAAAAAAATATTTTGCTCCCTGTGTTCTTGACGATGTTTCAGAAGACAGTTTAGTAATGCAGGAAGAAATTTTTGGTCCAATCCTTCCAATTGTTTCTGTTAATTCAAGAGATGAGGCAATTAATTTTATAACAAAAAGACCAAAGCCCCTGGCTCTTTATGTTTTCACAGAAAATAAAAAAGACTCAGATGAAGTTCTTGCAAAAACATCTTCTGGAGGAGCCTGTGTAAATGATGCTCTTATACATTTGTCATCACCCCATCTTCCATTTGGAGGCGTTGGTACAAGCGGAATGGGAGAATATCACGGACAATGGGGATTTAAAACTTTTTCCCACTATAAATCAGTTGTTCATTCAACTACAAAATTTGATATTCCCTTAAGATACCCTCCTTTTCCAGAATGGTTTAAAAAGCTCATGAATTTAATCTAACCTAAATTTGAAACTTTGTGCAGTTCCAGACTTTATAAAGACATTTGAGCTTTTAATAAATTCTATTATTTAAAAAAATATTTAATGTCCAAGTGTAACCCTTTTTGATTTTTGATCTCATAACTTATAATTGAACGAAAATATATTTTTATTTCACCTTAGAAAACAGTTTTATTTTCACAACTTTCCAGAAGTTTGGATAACAAAAATATACAAAAGGAAAAAAAATGGTTGAATTATTCGGGTTATTTGTTTTTATAGCAGTTTGGATTCTGTTGCAAAAAGTTATACTCCCAAAAATGGGGGTGCCTACATGAATGAGTGATGCTTGTCAGGTGACAAGAAAAGAGATAAATGAAAAACCAGGGAAAAAAACCAATAGTAAAAGATGAAGATTCTGAACTTATTTTAAAAATTAAAAACGGCCAAACAGATTTGTATGAAACTCTTCTTTCAAGATATGAAACAAGAATTTACAATTTCGGCCTTAGAATGTGCAAAGATGTTTCAGACGCAGAAGATCTTGTCCAAGAAACATTTATAAATATTTTCAGATATTTAAAAGACTTTAGAATGGAATCAAAGTTCAAAAACTGGGCTTATAAAATTGCAGCTTCAGTCTGCATGAAAATTAAAAGGAAAAATAAAAGCCCGGAAAAAGAACTTTCAATGGATGACATTCTTTCTGGTCATAATGAAAAGGAAGTTTCTTCCCAGATTCCAGCTTGGGTAAATCAGCCTGCAGAAGCTCTTATGAACAAAGAAATCTCCCTTGAAATAAAAAAGGAAATAGATAATCTTCCTCCAAATTACAGAATTGTTCTTGTTTTAAGAGATATGGAAGGGTTTTCAACAAAAGAGGTTTCTGAAATGCTTGATTTGAGCGAATCAAACGTAAAGGTAAGGCTTCACAGGGCAAGGATTTTTGTAAGGGAAGGCTTAAAAAGGTACTTCAATGACTGATAATCAACAATACTCAAATCACTGCATTCAAATGTTTGAAGTTTATTCCCGGTATCTTGACGGTGAACTTGATAAAAACCAAAAAAAAGAAGTAGAAGAACACCTGGAAACATGCAATGAGTGTAAAGCGTGCTTTATGACACTTAAAAAAACCAAGGAACTCTGCACCAAAATGCCCAGGGTAAAAGCCCCTGATAATTTCACTTCAAAACTTCATTCCACAATAAAAGATATTTTAAATTGTAAATAATCTAGACTTAATCTTTTTGTAATCAAGATTGACTAAACTCAGATTGTAATTACTTTTTATCTTGATTACACTTATAAATTAATATTTCAACTTGTTAAGTACAGGACAACCATGCAGGAAACCGAAAAATTAAAAAAAAGACTGATTGAGAATACAAAGGACAGAGTTTATTCTTTTGTAATGGATGAAGGAAATTTCAGGGGTGCTGTGATTCACTCCACACGACTTGTTAAAGACTTGAAAGAAAGACATTCTCTTGGAATTATAGAAACCCTTATTCTTGGTCATGCATGCTCAGGCACAGAGCTCATGGCCACCACTCTTAAAGGAAACAACAGACTTAAGTTTCACATTCAATGTTCAGGGCCTGTAAAAGGTTTGGTATGCGAGGCCAACTCCTTTGGAGATGTAAGAGGGTATTTGTTCCAAAACCCCATACCCATAAAAGAAGCACCAAAGGATTTTAGAACTTCACCATATTTTAATGCAGGATTTATGACAATTACCTATTTTAAGGAAAACTCAAAATCTCCCTATTCTGGAAAAGTGATGCTTGAATACGGAGAAATAGCCCAGGAAATTGCAAATTATTATCTTACTTCAGAACAAATTCCAAGTGCATGCAATCTGAGCGTAACATTTTCACCTGATGGAGAAGTAACAGGTGCAGGAGGAATTTTAATCCAGAAAATGCCCGGAACTGATGATATCACCCTGGAAAAACTTGAAAATTCATTTTTAAGTCTTCCTTCAATTGGAGAAGAATTTTCAAAAGGATACTCTCCTGAAGATATAATTTACGGCAGTTTTAAAGAATTTAATCCAAAAATTCTTGATAATAAAAGAGTTGCTTTTTCTTGTTCCTGTGAAAAAGAGCGGATGCTTGCATATATAAAAGGACTTGGAAAACAAACCTTAAAGGAAATTCTTAATGATAACAATTTCCCCCTTGAAGTTGTTTGCCATTACTGCAGTAATAATTTTTTATATGATAAAAACATTATTCAACAGGCATACAATGAGGCTAGATAAGTTTTGATTACCACTTGTTTTGCACTGATTTTACAAACTTCAGTCTGGGTAAATAACATATGATATCAAAACTTAACTACCCAGGCCAAAAATTTGAAACTTAGCTTAAATTATATCCAGCCTTTGTAGGTTTCAATTTTTTTCTTTAGTCTTTTTGAAAGAAAGCAGCTTTCTTTTCCAAGCTCTTCTAAAATAAGCAAAGATTCTTCAAAATAATTTTTTATTTTTATCTTTGTCCAAAATGAAGGAGGCTTGTAAAGATTTGAAATCCTATCTGCAATTTTTACAAGCCAAATTTCAAAGGGCTGGTTTTTTATTCTTTCAAGGCTGTCTTTCATTGCCTCTTTCTTATTTGAAAAATCTTTATTTTTAGTTAAAGCAAGAACTCCATCAGCTGTTTTTTTGCCAAACTCTTTTAAAACCAAACTATAAGTTGCTTCTGTATCCTCTAAAACATCATGAAGAAGTGCTGATTCCACGCAAAAATCACCTTCACTAATTTTATGTTCAAAGGGAATAGCTTTGATTATCTCCATTGCAACAGCAACTGGATGAATAATATATGGGAGCTCTGATCCAGGTATTTTTTGACCCAAATGCCATTTTGAAGCAAAATTTAAAGCTTTTAAATATTTGTCCTGAGACCACATAAGTTCCAATTTTTAATTTAAAAAATTTATCCTGCCCATAAAAAAATTCTAAATCCCATTTGGATTGAAGAATAAAGCAAAAAACCAGAATCATTTTACCTGTTCAAGCATTTCACCCATCATTTTATGGATAAGGTTGATAGCTTTTAAAGGTCTTATCATTACCTTAAATGATACTATTTCACCCTTTTCATTCCATGAAATCATATCAACTCCGTTAATAGTTATTCCATCGATTTTAGTTTCAAACTCAAAAACTGCATTGTTTCCCGAAACAACTTCCCTTACATAGCGAAACGTTTCATTTACAAAAACATAAAGAGCAGCTGTAAGATAAAGCTTTGTAATATCTTTTCCTTCCTGAGGAGTATGAACAACAGGTGAATAAAAAACAACTTCATCTGAAAGAATCTTATCAAGCTCTTTTGGATCTTTTGATTTTACCAGTGAATGCCATGAATCGACTGTGTTTGAAATCATATTTAAACCTTTCATAAAGTATTAAGTTTAACTTATTACTCCAATAATATCAGAGCAAAAATAATTCAAGAAAAATCTAATTTAAGTCAATCTAAATTTTTACAATTTACAAAAAAACAAAGCCAAAAGACAATCTAAGTACAGCAATTATTAAATTAAATGACTTGATAAATTAAATGATGTATATAAAAAATCAATTAAATCAAATTGTTTTTAATTCAGAACAAGCAGTTATTAAATGGAGGATTCCCATGGAATCGATTGAATCTTACTTTAAATTTTTTATAGCTCTGGTTGCAATTGTAAATCCAGTTGGAGCTGTTCCTATTTTTTTAGGTGCCTACAGCGGACAATCTTTAAAAAACAAAAAAAAAGCAGTAAAAACTACAGCTTTCACTGTATTTTTAGTTCTACTTATTTCTCTTGTTTCCGGTGATATAATATTAAAAATTTTTGGAATTTCCATGGCATCCTTTCGAGTTGCAGGAGGAGTTTTAATTCTTCTCATGGCATTCAGCATGCTCCAGGCAAAAATGAGCCCCTCAAAACAAACCAAGGAAGAAGCTGAATTTCTTGAATCACATACAAGGGAAAACATTTCAGTAGTTCCCCTTGGAATTCCTGTGATGGCGGGACCCGGAGCAATAAGCACAGTTATTCTATATGCTCAAAAACATGAGTCAATTATTCACTACACTATTTTACTTTGTTTAATTATAAGCATTGCCGTTTTTGCATGGATTGTTTTAAGGGTTGCTCCTTCAATTGCATCAAAGCTTGGTCAAACAGGAATAAACATTGTTACAAGAATTATGGGACTTTTAATGGCTTCAATAGGAATTGAATTCATAGCAAATGGTATTAAATTACTTTTTCCTATTCTTGGCTGATTTTTATAAAAAAATTGAACTATTTTTATTAAGAAAGTTTGAATATGAACTACGAAACTATATTTAACAATCCTTTTTATCTTAAATTTATTCAAACAATTATAATAACTATTATAGTGTTTGTTTTAAAGAAATTTGCCAAAAATAAACTAATAATGCCAAGTGAAATTGACATTCAGGCCAAAAGAAAATGGGTGGTAACTTCAAAAAATATCTCATTTTTTATTTGGCTTTTTGCTATCATAATTATCTGGATTGACCAGCTTCAAGCGTTAGGGGCTACCCTGGTTCTTTTTGCAGCAGCTTTTGTTGTAGCAACAAAAGAGTTTATCCTCAACATAATGGGCTATCTTTATAGATCAGGAACCAAAGCTTTTTCCATTGGAGACAGAATTGAAGTAAATACAATAAGAGGTGACGTTCTTGATCAAAATATCACTGGGGTAACTCTTATGGAGGTTGGTTCAGGCTTAAAAACCCACCAGTATACCGGCTCCTCAGTTTTTATTCCAAATGCAATTTTTCTTTCATCTCCAGTCAAAAACGAAACAATGATGGGAGGAGAATATGTTTTTCACATAATAACGGTAAACCTTAAAATAGATGACGACTGGAGAACCGCAGAAAAAGACCTTTTGGAATCAGCAAGGGAAGTGTGTAATCCATATATTGATTCTGCTGTAGAACAAATGACCTATGTTTCAAAAAGACATGCTCTTGTTCAACCTGGAATAGAGCCCAGAATAAACATCCAGATTCCAGAATATGACAAAATAACTCTTCAGCTCAGACTGCCAGTCCCTTCAAAAAGAAGGGGAAGAATAGAAGGTGAGGTACTTAGAAAATACTTATCAAAACAAACAGCTTTAAAAAATGAACAAAATTTGTCTTAAATTCTTTGAACCAGTTTTTTTATTCCATTGCCCTCAACAGCATCAATAAATTCCTGGCCAAGAACAAGGCTTTTTTCCTTTGCTTTTTTCCAAAAACTGATTCTTTCTTCATCTTTTCCTTCAAACCTTTTAAAATCTTTTCTGTCAGGAATTCTTTTAAAAGGAAGATCCAAAACAAATTCCTTTGAAGGAGCCAAAAGAAGAACATTTTTTAAATCATCTTTACTTGGCCTTCTCCAAAAAAGTTTTTTATCAAACCATCCAGGAATTATTTTATCATAGAAATGATTGTATAAAACAATTTTTCCCTCATCATCCCTTCCTGTAAAATCAAAAACAGGATGATAATCTATAATACCTCCGTCTCTGTAAACTCCTTTTGGAGCACCTTCAATATTTTCAATTCCGTTCATCAACACTGGGATTGAGCCCGAAGCAAGAAGAGCTTTTTTAAAGTTTTTCTCTGAAAGAAAAACCCTGTTCATAGGAAAACCTTTGATAGACAAAAAAGGAGGCTTTGTTCTTTTATCAAAAAAGAATGTCCTTTCAAAATATTTACCTAGGTTTTCTCTTTTAAAAATATTAAATAACCCTGCTTTTAAAAGGGCTTTAGACTGGGAAATCAGATCTTTTTCTGCAGTGTTACCAAGGCACCTGACAGCTGAAAATGAAATTCTAAAAACAGGATGATTTAAAATTTCATCTATTTTAACCTTGTCAATGGTTGAATCAATAATATCTTCTGCAGTTTTAGAAATTTCATCAGTTGTGACTTTTTTGCCATACCTTTGATTTATATACAAATCTGCCAGGAGATCAAAAGCCTGCTTACAATCTTTTTGACAGGCTGCTGCAAATTTCCAGGCTCCAATTGAGGTTCCAAAAAAGTGTACAGGCTCTTTTTTTTCTTTTAACCAATCTCCAAAAACTATTTTATCAAGTCCATAAATGGAAAGCCATTTTGCAGCACCTGAAGCAGAAACACAAACCTTTATGTCCTCAGGAGAAAGACCTTTTTCCATGATTTGTGAATAGGCATTTTCTCCTGCCAGAAATAAAAGATTTTTTTTCATTCTAAATTAAACATCCCTTCTATTTCTTCTAAAAGAGAATTAGGAACTATATTGAGCTTTTTAAATTTTTCAGGTTCAAAAAGAACAAACTTTCCTGTTGCTCTTGCACAAACCTCGTTATCTTCGTTGTAAATCTCACTTGACATAATTGCTTTTTTTTCACTTATCTGCTCATGGATCCACCCTGATGATTTAACTTTTTTTTCTATATAAACAGGTTTTAAAAACTCTATTTCCATTGACTGGGTTAAAATAAATTTTTTAAAAAAATAAATTGCCGCCCAGGACATGGTTTCATCAAGAATTGTTGAAATTACTCCCCCATGAACTAAACTAGCCCATCCTCTATGGTGGGGAGATATCACAGTTTCCCCCTTCATAATTTTCCCATTGGTCTCAAATTCCAAGTAAATACCACAGGGATTTTCTTCACCACATGCAAAACACTTTTTATCAGAATTATAAAGTTTACGCCATTTCTCCATTTATTCACCGTTTATTTAAAATCTTATTCTATAACCAAAAAGAAAGTTATGATTTTCTTTGTTCCAATCATGGCCGCGATCGTCAAAACTAGCTTTTAAATACCTATACTCAGCTATAATCGCCGCATTGCCCATTATATGAAAATTCAAATTAACCCTGCCGTCTAAAAAATATTCTCCGTCATTCCAGGTAAGAGGTTTGGGTGAAAAAGAAAACTCACCGCCCAAAGAAATGGGAATTCCAAGGGGATTAATTTTTTCAGGAAGATCAGAGTCAATACCTAAAAGAAAACACAAGGAAGCAAGCTCACTTGAAAAATCCGAATTTTTTTCAGCATCAAGATAAACAGCTTTGAATCCAAGTTTATATCTTACTCCAGGGATAAAATCATCGCTTTTAACTCCCAAATCAACGCTGAAAAGATTGAAATAATCTGATTTATACGTCCCTTCAAAACCTGCCACCATGTAACCATAGTCAATTTTGTTCAAGTAAGCAAGGCGACCATCTATGGTTGAGTTATTGGCATAAAGAGCTGCTTCGATATTGGCTGCCTGGGCATTGGAAAAAAATCCGAACATACACGAAAAAAAAACAATAAAACAAAACTTTTTCATTTTTTATCTCCCTAATTATTTTTTAAAAAATTATAATAAGTATCCAAGGTATAAATAGGACCAAGAGGATTATGTGCTGTAACCTTGTCCTTAGCCGCCAAAACAGTGCACATTGAATCACTGTATTTCATAAAAATTGAATCATGTCCAACACAAAGACCCACCACAATATTCCATTCTGTTTTAGCCTCATTCAGTGCAAGAGCCTGAAGATAGGGATTGCAAAAAGTTTTATTTAAATTTTTTTTATCCCCTAAGTCAAATTCAGATTTTTTAAGATTTCCACAAGAGCATATAACTGAATTAACCTTAATTCCTCTTGATTCAAAAAGCCTTTCAATGATTTCAGCCTCTTTTTTTAAACCTGAACAAAATGCTATACCAACTTTATTAAACTCCATTTTTTCAGCAATATAAAGGGTTTCTTCAATTCTTGATTTTTTAGGACCCTTAATGTCTGATGAGATTTTGTAAATTTTTTCTATTTCAGAATTAAAATATTGATTTTTAATCTCTTCCCTGCTTGATTCAAACTCCTTTGTTGGACAATTCTTTGGAAATTTTTCACCTCCGCGGCAAAGTCTTTCTTTTTTCTCAAAAGGACATTTTGAGCATTTGGGATTATAACTCATTTTAACACCTAATTTTTTTAAATTCTAAGCTCTTCCTTGTCAAGTTTTTTTACAATACAAGAAATATCTGCTGTTTCAAGAATAAAAACCAAATAAGCAAATTTAATTTTTTACTTTTACAACCAAAGCATGAAAAGAAAAAGTCCCCTTTAAATTTTACGGCAGGAGACTTTTTATATCTGAATTAAATTGTTTAATCTTTAAGTTTTGTCATTGTTGGATTAAAGTTATATAGTTTAAAAACCATCAAACCCCACACTTTAAGTTTAATTTTGAAGTAAAATTCAGTAAATTCATTTTTCCAACCGCTTATTTTTTCTTTTTGTTCAAAGGTACAAGAAAAACAGGGATCTTGGACTTACGGAGAACTCCCCTTGAAACACTACCCACAAGAAGCTCCTCAAGCCGTCCATGACCATGGGTTGCCATCACGATCACATCAAAATCATCTTCTTTTGCTGTCTTGAGTATTTCAGTAACAGGATGGCCTATTTTTATAAGAATATCTGTAAAAGTGGCATTGGATCCGTTTTTTATATAAGGAGCCATTTCTTTTGATGTCTCTTCAACCCTTTCTTTTACTGAATTTTTAGCATTCTCAAATCTTTCTGTTTCCATTTCTTTCCACTTATCAAACCCAAAATAAAGCTCCATCTCAACACCGGTACTGAGTGAAAGCTCTTCAAAAACATTGGGAACCACATGGATTGTTGTCATATGAGCGTCATACTGGCAGGAAATACTCATTGCATACTTCATTGCTTCCCTTGCAGCCTCAGACATGTCAGTGGCATATAAGATTTTTTTTACAGGCTTAAACATTTCCCCTCCTTTCAGCGAACAGTTGGGATAATTATTTATTGCAGTGAATAAAAAAAACTATACCACCTTTAGAAAAAATTAATAATGAAAATATGAATATAAAAAAAGAAAAACCTCCAAGGAGATTTCCTTGAAGGTTTTTTAAAGGCTTATTTGGCGGGAGCGACGAGACTCGAACTCGCGACCTCCGGCGTGACAGGCCGGCGTTCTAACCAACTGAACTACGCCCCCGCTACTAAAGGATGATTTTATGGTGGGCGAAACAGGGCTTGAACCTGTGACCCTCGGCTTGTAAGGCCGATGCTCTCCCAACTGAGCTATTCGCCCATTCAAATCAACGGATATCTTTTATGATTATTCAAATTAAAAGTCAAGGATAATGTTTTTATTTTCCAAGTTTATTTTTTTCACCTTAAATTAAAACCAACCTTTTTTTTAAAAAAAGAGCTTATATCAAATGATATTTACCGCAAAAACCCCTTAAGATGGAGACTTATAAAATCCTTTGTCTGATAAAAAAAATCTTACTTTCAAATATTTTAAACTTTTCTTTTAAATGACTTTTCAATAAAATTCCAGTCAAACATAATCCAGATTGGCCTTCCATGGGGGCACCTTGAAGAATTCTCACATTTATCAAGTTCTTTAAATAAAGCCTGAATTTCCCTTAAATCAAGTTTTTGATTTCCTCTTATTGACCCATGGCATGCAATTAAAGCTATGGAATCAGAAATAATTTTTTTTATTTCATAGGTTGGAGCAAGATCTTTAAACATTGAAGCAATATCAAGAATAAGAGGTCTGAAGTCAATGTTTCCAAGAATTAAAGGAACAGATTGTACTGCAAAGCTGTTTCCCCCGTAATGGGAGATTTCAAGACCGAACTTTTTAAATTCTTTAAGCATTAAAAGAAGCTTTGGCGACTCTAGGACTCCAGCTTCAATTACCTGGGGAAGAAGAAGTTGCTGGGATCTTCCCATATTTTGCTCATATGATTTTAAAAGAGACTCATATCTTACTCTTTCATGGGCTGCATGCTGATCTACAAGAATCATTCCATCTTTAGATTCACAAACTATATAAGTGTTTTTTATTTGAGAAACAATTGAAAGATCTGAATAAAAAAAATCTCTTAAACTTTCTTCTGATTTTGATGAAAAAAAGGAATCATGTTTTTTTTCAAAACCAGGGTCATTGTTTTGAGATAAAATATTTTCATCTTTTTTTTCAATAACCTCAGGGTTGGTAAAAGGAGTAAATCTGGTCTGGCTGGCTGAATTTTTTTCCTTAACATATCTTAAGCCGGGCTCAGGGGTCTTTCCATAAAAAGCACTTGATTTTAATAGGACAGGATTTGATTTCCATTTGATTTTATCCTCTTTTCCAATGGAATCGGCAATCCCTTTTTTAACACTTGCCAATACAATTCCAGGCTCTGCAAATTTAACCTGACTCTTTGAAGGGTGAACATTTACATCAACCTTGTCAAAGGGAAGGTTGATAAAAAGGACACAGCCAGGATAGCGGCCTTTCATAAGCCTTCCTTCATAGCCCTGATAAACAGCATAGGAAATTGCTCTGTCTGATACATATCTGTTGTTTACAAAAATATAAATTTTGCCTGAAGAGCTTCTGGTGATGTCAGGAGAACCAGCAAAGCCTTTTACCTTAACTCCCATATACTCATTGGAAACTTCATGAAGACTGTTTTTAAAATCAGAACCCAAGACTTCTAAGGCCCTGTCTGAAAATTTACCCCCTGGCCATTCTTTTACAACTCTTTTATTGTGAACCAGTCTGAAATAAACTCCAGGAGATGAAAGGGCAAGACAGGCAACCACCTCTGAAATATGACCCATTTCAGTTATTTTTGATTTCATGAACTTTCTTCTTGCAGGAGTATTGAAAAAAAGATGGGAAACTCTTATTTCAGTGCCATCAGGAACTCCTGTTTCCTTAACATCAACTAAAGTTCCTCCCTTAATTTCTATTTTTGTACCTGAATTTTCAAGTCTTGATTTAGTAAAAAGTGAAAAATGAGAAACTGATGCTATGCTTGGCACAGCTTCTCCCCGAAAACCAAGGGTGTTTATGGAAAAAAGATCCTTGGCCTCCCTTATTTTACTGGTAGCATATCTTTCCATGGATAAAAGTGCATCATCACGGGTCATTCCTTCTCCGTCATCAAACACCCTGATTGATTTTTTCCCGCCCTCTTCTACTTCAATTACAATTCTTCCAGAGCCAGCATCAATTGAATTTTCAACAAGCTCTTTTACAACAGAGGCGGGCCGCTCTACAACTTCTCCGGCTGCTATCTGGTTTGAAAGATTTTCTGGAAGAATTCTTATTTTAGACATTTTTAATTTTTGAAGCCTTCATTAAATATTCAGATTCAGTCGGAGATAAATCAAATTTCATACAAGCCTTTTGAACAAGATCTTTTCTTTTAAGCTCCTTATCCGCTTTCATTTCCGAACAAATCCATTTGACTGCTTTTTTTATTGCATCATTTTTAGGTATGGGAAGATCCATAATCAAAGCTCCGGTTTTTTTTTATGAAAATCTGTTTCGTTTTGAAAATTAAATCCTGCTTTTAAAATCCGTCCTTCTTCAAAAGAAGGTGCCATCAGCTGCAATCCCATGGGAAGATTTTTTGATGTAAATCCGCAGGGGATTGACATTGCCGGGATTCCTCCAAGGTTTGCTGAAATTGTAAAAATATCAAACAAATAAATCTGCAAAGGATCATCAATTCTTTCGCCAATTTTAAAAGGAGGTTCAGGAGTAACAGGTGAAAGGAGAATATCTGCCTTTTCAAAAACTTGTTTAAAATCACTGGTAATAAGGGTTCTTATCTTTTGAGCCTGGGCATAATATTCATCATAATATCCTGCTGAAAGGGCGTAAGTACCTATAATTATCCTTCTTTTAACTTCAGCCCCAAAGCCTTTTGTTCTTGTTTCCTTATACATTTCAAGGAGATCTAAAGCTTCTGCCCTTGTTCCATATCTTATTCCATCAAATCTTGTAAGATTTGAACTTGCTTCTGAAGAAGAAATAATATTATAAGCCGGAATTGAATATTTTGTGTTTGGAAGAGAAACTTCAACAATTTCAGCTCCAAAGCTTTTAAATACATCAATGGAATTTTCTATTGATTCTAAAATTTCAGAATCCATTCCTTGAGTATCCATATATTCTTTTATCACTCCAATTTTCATCCCTTTCATCCCTTTTTCAAGAAATGAAGTGTAATCAGGAGGATCCAAAGGAAAACTGGTGGAATCCTTTGGGTCAAAAAAACTAATTGAATTCATTGCCATTGCGGCATCCTCAACCGATTTTGTAATAGTTCCCACCTGATCAAGGGAAGAGGCAAAAGCAACTACTCCATACCTTGAAACCCTCCCGTATGTGGGCTTCAAACCTGTAACTCCGCAATTGGCTGCAGGCTGCCTGATGGAACCTCCGGTATCTGACCCAAAAGATACAAGACTCATTTCTGATGCAACAGAAACTGCTGAACCTCCGCTAGAACCTCCGGGAATTCTTGAACTATCCCAGGGATTTTTAGTGATTTTAAATGCTGAGGTTTCAGTTGTAGAGCCCATGGCAAATTCATCCATATTTACTTTCCCTGTGATTACAGCTCCACCTTTTTTAAGGGCTTCAACAATAGTTGCATCATATGGAGGAACAAAATTTTCCAGCATTTTTGAGGCACAGGTTGTTTTCACTCCTTTTGTGCAAATAAGATCCTTTAATGACACAGGAATTCCAAGCAAAGGAGAACTCTTGCCTTTAAAAATCATTTTATCGGCCAATTTTGCCTCATTTAAAGCAGATTCTTCACATATAGTGATATAAGCATCTAGTTTTGGCTCTACTTTATTTATTCTTTCAAAGACTGATTTGGTAAGTTCAAGGGATGAAATCTCTTTTTTATCAAGCTTTTGTCTTGCTTCGGCTACAGAAAATTCATAGGGTTCCATTTTCTATTTTTATCTCCAAATTTATTCAATTTTAATTTTAAAACCTTAAACACTCAATTATTCTATCTAAAAGGGAAATTTTCAATCCTGATTGAATTGAAATAAAGCTCTCAACCCAGTTAAAGCATTATGGAAGCTGCTCAACCTTTTATTATTTTTGGCACCACAAACATTTCATCGTAATGCTCAGAACAATTTTTTACAGCTTTTTCACTTCCAAGAGTTTCTCCGACAATATCTTCTCTAAATCTATTTACAAGTGACAAAGGCTGGATTGTTGGTTCAATATCTTTTGTATCTGCTTTTTTTAAAATCTCAAAATATGACAAAATATCATCTATTTGTGAAGCCAGCCCTTCCATTTCTTCCGGCAAAATTTCAAGCCTTGCAAGATGGGCAACATATAAAACTTCATCCTGTGAAATAGCCATTTTCAATTTCTCCTATTAGTTTATTTTAAGAACAATACCGTTAATCTTAAGTTTTTCAAGAAGCTTGATTTGAATATTTTCTGCTGATTGCCGTTTCTCGTATTTTCCCACCCTGACCCTATGCCATAAAACATTATCTTCTGACTTTCCTGAAACACTATAAGCAGGGAATCCCTTTTTTGATATTTTATCGGCAAGCAATTCTGCGTCTTCTTTGTTTTTCATTGCAGCAATCTGTACAGTGAAACCAGCCTTATCCAAAACTAATTCAACTTTTTTTTCCTCAATTGGTAAAACTTTTGCAGTTTCTTTTTGTGTTTCCGGAACAGTTTCTTCTGCAGAGAGCTCAAAAACAACTTCCCCTTGTTTTTTTTCTCCTTTGTATAAAGGAGTTTTCAAAGGAAGCTTTTCCTCTCCTTGAATAATTGCCTTATTTACCTGAACTTCTTTTTCAGAGTCAAGCTCCCTGTAAAAATCAACCTTTAACCTTACAGGTTTAAGTTCTGCAGGGGCCTCAAAATGAGTCAAATCACCAGAATCTTCACCAAAATCAAAGTTTATGGAAACTGTCCCCCTGCCTGTAAATACTCCTAAAACAAACATGGCAAAAGAGTAAAAAACAATCTCCACTAATCTGGAAGGAGGAAAAATTTTTACTTTATTTTTTTTTGAAGGGGAATTCCCCTTTGTTTTCTTTTTGCTCCTAATATTTGCCATTGCCATTCGATTAAACTTAAAAAGTTAAGGCCTCACCTGATTTTCAACTTTAATACCTACATTTTTTCCGGTGCACTCACTCCAAGAAGGCTAAGTCCGTTTCTAACCACTTCCCTGACCGCACTTACAAGATAAAGCCTAGAACACGAAAGAGCCTTATCTTCTATCAACACCTTGTGTTTGTTGTAATATGAGTGAAAACATCCAGCAAGATCCATAAGATAAAATGTCACCCTATGGGGCTGTTTTTCCCTGCCGGCATTTAAAACCGCATCTTTATATTTCATAAGAGTCTTTATAAGTTCAATTTCTTCATCATTATCAAGAAGAAGCAAATCAGCATCCATTATATCTGAACTTAAAATTGAAAACTCTTTTTGGGCTTTTTCAATTATACTTGATATTCTTGCATGTACATATTGAACATAATAAACTGGGTTTTCGCTGGATTTTTTCTTTGCAAGATCCAGATCAAAATCAAGTCCTGAATCATAACTTCTCATTAAAAAGAAAAATCTTGCAGCATCAACTCCTACTTCATCAACCACATCTCTTAAAGTATCAAATTCTCCTGCTCTTGTTGACATCTGGACAAGCTTCCCACTTCTAAGCAAAGTAACAAGCTGAACCAAAATAACATGAAAGTCATTGCTTTTACGACCTGATGCCTCAATAGAAGCTTTGATTCTATTGATATAGCCATGATGATCTGCACCCCAAACATCCACAAGCTCATCAAATCCTCTTTCAAACTTATCCATATGATAAGCAATATCAGAGGCAAAATAAGTTGTTTCCCCATTGGAACGAACCACTACCCTGTCTTTTTCATCACCAAAATCCTGGGTTCTAAACCATTTAGCTCCGTCTTTTTCATAAATGAGATCTTTATTTTCAAAAAACTCTATAGTAGGAAAAATCTTATCAGAATCATAAAGAGACTGCTCGCTGTACCAATTATCAAAATTAACATTAAAAGACTTTAAATCATCCTTTATTCCTTTTAAAATAGAGTCTGCTGAGTATCTTGCACAAAAATGCACAGCTTCTTTTTCATTTTTTTCTAAAAGAGTTTTTCCATGCTTGGCTTCAATCTCTTTTGCAAGGCCTAAAATATATTCTCCTTGATAATGATCTTCTGGGAAATCAACTTTTTTTCCTATGAGCTCCAAATATCTTAAATAGACTGAGTTTCCAAGAGTGTTGATCTGAAGGCCTGAATCATTGATATAGTATTCTTTTTTTACCTCATATCCACATTTTTTTAACACAGCTGCTGTTGCATCTCCTACTGCAGCCCCTCTGCCGTGTCCTATGTGAAGAGGTCCTGTAGGATTTGCACTTACAAATTCAACCAACACTTTTTTACCGCTTCCAAAATTGTTTTTACCAAAATCATCTCCTTTGGAAAAAACCTCTTCAAGCATTGGAGGAAAAAAAGATTTATTTATAAAAAAATTAATAAATCCCGGCCCTGCAATTTCTATTTTTTCAATATAATCTTCTTCAATAATGTTTTTTAGAATTTCAGCTGTTTTTAAAGGTGACTGCTTTAAAACTTTTGCAGAAACCATGGCTATATTCGATGCAAGATCGCCATGTTCTTTGCTTTTTGTCTCAGACACATCAAAAACAGGAATCTGGGCTTGAGAAAAAAGACCCTTCTGACAGGCTTTATCCCATGCCCTTGATACTGAATCCCGAATAAGAGATTTCATAAACTATTCCCCTTTAAAAACCATCCAAATAAAAATGGGGGTTACCCCCCCTTTAAAAATAACAATCCTTATTTGTAAACAAATTAAACACCAATATCCAAGTCAGGTTCCTCATCAATCTTTATAGTCTTTGAAGTACCTATTTTCCCCAGTTCTTCATCAACAGATTCAAGAGCATCATCTCCTCCGTCAAGAATATCGTCTAATAGCTCATCTTCATCAAAAAAAGCCTCTTCTTCACGCTCCTTTTTTGCAATGGCTACATCATCAAAAATTATTTCAGCATGGTTATCAGCTTCTTCAGAATAAACTTCTCTAACTGCCTCTCTAATCTTTGTCATATATGAAAAAGGAGGGAACATATTATCGGTTCTTAAAAAGTCCAAAAGCTCATCATCATCTTCCAGGACTTTCATTAAACCTTCAGAGTCAAATTTCTCTTCGCATAAAAGGGAGAAGATACCTTCTTCCAATTCGCCATATTCCCTGATTACAAGACTTGCGTCCTCCTGTTTTTCCAGCAGATACTTCTGCTTCATCTAAAACCTCCTTCAAGGTTGCTTACTAGTGTTGTTGTTTTAAAATCTTATCTTTTTTATTATATTACAAAACAAAATATAATCTCAAGAAATGAATGCTCTTCTCCTGAATAAAACATTCAATAAACGACTATAATCACGATTAGCTGTAAATCCAAATTTTTTTGATAATTATGAGTGCTTACAGGTAAAAAATTTTTTAACAAGTTCACCATAAACAGAGCATTTTTACACGGTGAAATAAGATTTAACTTATAAAACTGTTTTATTTAACTCAAGAGATTTATAATCTAAGAATTTTAACAAACTTAACCCACCCTGATCCAGCTATAGATCGGTTTAATCTTAAATTTCTTGAAGCTTCATTTGGTGGAAACTTTTCTGAACTTTTATCCTGTTTTGGCTTTAACCGTCTGATCATGTTTTTGTTTTCAAATTTTAATAAAAAAAAACAATATCAGCTTTACTTAAAAACTATGGGCTTTTGGATAAGTTCTATATTTATAAACTTTTCTGTTATCATAATTATTATAAACTGAATTTTTTTGCTGCCATGATTTACTATAAATTAAATAAGATCTCAATAAAATAACTGGTTCATTCCCCACCTTCATTTATCCAAGAAGGGGACTTTTCAGCAGGGTTGTTAAAAATAATCCAACATTTTTACTTTAAACTCCCAATATAACAAAAACATTAAAATAACCATCATTTTAAAAATCAACAATATCAATCTTTTGCAGCTTTAATCTAGTTAATCACAATCTTTTTTTAAAAATTTATTTGACCTTGCCTCAAATATAATGGTAATAGGTTTTCTTGTAGCGGAGGAGTGGCCGAGTGGCTGAAGGCGGCGGTCTTGAAAACCGTTGAGCGTGAGAGCGTTCCGTGGGTTCAAATCCTACCTCCTCCGCCATTTTTATTTGGAGAGATGGCCGAGTAGGCTGAAGGCGCTCGCCTGCTAAGCGAGTAAG
>Ga0265295_1000819_pt1 | contig 58890 bp, 41 predicted proteins | sample Munlansysbiofilm_FD_192503 | JGI IMG/M metagenome (GOLD analysis project Ga0265295, IMG submission 192503) | Leachate microbial communities from a municipal landfill in Southern Ontario, Canada - Methane capture system biofilm | ecosystem: Engineered > Solid waste > Landfill > Unclassified ... | reverse complement strand
ATGGAACCGGAAAGGGAAACGGATACAAAAACCGCAATCAGAACTGATGTGGCGGGGAACAGGGATCAGCTTGAAGGGGATGTTTCCTGATATCATGATTTTTTCCGCTTTCAAAGCATGACTGACGGAATCGAACAGAACCACTTCATAAACTTCTGTCATCATATTGTCCATGGCGCTCTGCCGGATGTGCCGCCGGCTCCCCGGCATAAATGCCTCATCGAAAAGAAACTTTTTCCCGGCGCAGGAAAAAAAGGGGCGTTTTTTTGCATTTTAAACGGCGGGAAACCGGTCTATCACGAGCAACACGTTCCCGGGATACCGCCACAGCTTCGGCTAAGTGAGGACGCCATCTTGTCGGTGACATCAGAAATTCAGACCCTGTATCGTTACCTGCTGACCATCGCCAGAATCTTCCATTCTGATGTCCCAGGCCTTGCATCGCGCAACCGATACGGCCGGAACCCCCTTTCCTCTGCAGGGGCAAAAGTGGCTGTCCCCCGTCTTTCATCGGGCAGGATCATGGCGCTCCTCTTGACCGTGGCGGGGTATCTTGCGATAAGCGTCGCGTTACCCTGCCGAATGGCAGCGGCCGGCGGCCTGGAGAAGCCCGGGCTCCCCTCCATTGGGTCCGGATCCTACGAACTTTACATCTTTACCGATTACTTCTGCGGCCCCTGTCAGGCCCTGGAAGAGGAGCTGGATTCCACCCTGCAGACGTTGATTAAAAGGAACACCGTTAAAATTCATTTTGTCGATCTTCCCATTCACCGGGAGACGGTTCTGTTCAACCGCTATTTTCTTTATGCCGCCTGCGCCTCGGGCTCCAGCAGAAACGTTCTCAGGGCCCGACGGGAGCTGTTTTCCCTTGCTGAACACCAGGATGCCGCCGACGAACAGAAAATCATCCACAGATTCGAACATCGCAACATCCCCTTCAAGGTCTACGACTTAAAGCCCGTATATCCCGAACTCAACCGCATCATCAGGCAGTTTAATGTCCATTCGACACCCACGTGCATCATCAAATTCAACCCCGCCGACATCCGCAGCTACAGCGGAGTTTCCCGAATCAGACAGGGCATGGCCTTGCTGCTTGCCGCGACGGCCGCGTCGAAATAACCCGGCCCGGATCGTTACACGGTCAAAACCCTTGCTTCGTCTGTTTTCTCCACACGCTCCCCGCCCCCTTTCGCAAAACCGGGGACAGATCCTCTTCAGGAAATCACATCTGGCATCCCGGACAGAACCATGTTCCCCGCCCCAGAAGCCGCTCCCTGTGGACCCGTTCCCCGCACCGGGGGCACTTCTGCCCTTCACGGCCGTAGACAAGAAGCTCCTTCTGATATTCCCCCTTGTTGCCAAAGAGATCACGCCAGTCGGAGATGGACGTCCCCCGGCAGTCAATGGCCTTTTTCAGGACCGCCCCAATCGCCTTTTCAACATTCCGCCAGTCGTCGGGCGAGAGGCCGGCCGTCTCGCGCCGGGGGCTCAATCCCGTCCGGTAGAGAATTTCACAGGCATAGATGTTCCCTATTCCCCGGATGATCCCCTGATCCATCAGAAAAGACTTCAGCGGACGCCTTCTTTTACAGGCTTTTGCGATCAAGGTTTCAGCGCATCCGGGAGCCAGGGCATCAACGGCCCCGTCTGGCCCTTCTCCACCTGCCACCAGCGACAGGGTGGCAAAACGCCGGGGGTCCACGATAACCACCTGGTGAGAGCACAAATCGAACACAAGGCGACAATGCATCGGCAGCGTTGCCTCCTTTTCCTGCCAGAGCAGCCGCCCTGTCATTCTCAGGTGAATTTCCAGCCTCTTGCCGTCATCCAACCCGATGACGATCCATTTTCCCCTCCGCGTCACGGAACTCACCCGCTGCCCCTTCACATGTTCAGGAAGTTGCAGCCTGCTGTCCAGGATGGACATCCCCGCGATCCTTGAAGAAAGGATTTTCGATCGCAACTGTCGGCAAAGGGTTTCTACTTCGGGAAGTTCAGGCATAGAGTAACTCTTTTCCGATTCTGATGTCTCGATTTTCGATTCGATCCGTGTCTATTCTCCTGCTGTTCGGGGGAAGGCAACAATACGATACGCAGCGGGATGCCCGGATACGATCGTCCTCCTTTGGTAAAAATATCAGTAATATCAAAGGCCTGATATTAAAAATACCCATATCATGTTCTCTAAGACTTGGCAATGGTGAAGACAGCGGAGAATTTCTTCGGCCGCCCGCTCTGATGTCCAGATGGATGCCGGAGGGGATCAGCTGCAGGATTTCCAGGGATTCACCATGAACATCCCATGGATAAAACAGTTGCTTTTTGTGCGTTTATTTTATAGAGCACTGACGGCGAAAGTTATCGCCTCATACTCAACGCCGTGTCGACGACTTCAGGGAAGGAGAACACACCGGATGAGAATAATCCCTCGAGAAGAAAAATTTTTCGATCTCTTTGAAGAGCTGGCGGTCAAGATCGAAGAGGGCGGTCTTCTGTTCATGGATATCCTGGAAAATTATGACCAGGCGGAACCCAAGATTGTCCGGCTCAAAGAAATCGAACACGAGGCCGACGTCATCACACACCGGACCTACGAGAAAATGCACCGGACCTTCCTCACCCCTCTCGATCGGGAAGATATTTATGCCCTCGTCAACAAGATGGACAGCATTCTGGATATCACCGAAGCATGCGCCATTCGAATGTCCCTTTACCGGATCAGGGAACCGGCACCGGAGCTGAAGGAACAAACCCGCATTCTCAATAAAGCGATTTCCAAGGTGAAGGAGGTCGTTCACGCCCTGAGGAACATGAAAAACGCCAGGATGATCATCGACGCCTGTGTGGCAATCAACACGGCGGAGAATGAAGGTGATGTCGTTCTGAGAACGGCCGTCACCAGGCTGTTCGAACATGAAAAGGATGTGGTCGAACTGATCAAATGGAAGGAAATTTTTGAACGGATTGAAGAAGCCATCGACACCTGTGAAGATGTGTCCAATATTGCCGAGGGAATAGTCCTGAAAAATGCTTGATTCTCTTGCCTTTGTCATTTTTCTGGTTGCAGTGGCCCTGGTCTTTGACTTTATCAACGGCTTTCATGACTCCGCAAACTCCATTGCAACCATCGTCTCCACTCAAGTGCTTCCTCCAAAATATGCCGTTATCTGGGCGGCCTTTTTCAATTTTGCCGCCGTCTTCTTTATCGGTGTCCCCGTCGCCAAAACCATCGGCACCGGCATCGTTCACCCGGACATCATCGATAACCTCTTGATTTTTTCGGCTTTGGGCGCCGCCATTATCTGGAACCTCATCACCTGGTATTTCGGGCTACCCAGCAGTTCCTCCCACGCGCTGATCGGGGGACTGATCGGCGCCGGAGTGGTCAAGGGCGGTTCATCGGTTCTGGTCTGGTCGGGAATCACCAAGGCAACGATTTTTATTGTCGTTTCCCCCGCTATCGGTATGATCCTGGGGCTTGCGCTTATGATCCTCGTCCTTAACTTGAGCCGAAGGGCCAACCCATCCAAGCTGGACCATGTCTTCCGGAAATTACAGCTCTTATCCGCAGCCACATACAGCCTGGGGCACGGTATGAATGACGCACAGAAAACCATGGGCATCATCGCCATGATACTTTTCGGCAAAGGATTGCTGGGGCCGACCTTTTACATTCCTTTCTGGGTCGTTATTCTCTGTTATTTCTTCATTGCCATGGGAACGGTTTCCGGCGGCTGGAGGATTGTAAAGACCATGGGCACCCGGATCACCAAGCTTCGGCCCATGGGCGGGTTCTGTGCGGAAACGGCAGCGGCGATATCCATTATCGGGGCCTCGTTCGCCGGCATCCCGGTCAGCACTACCCATACCATAACGGGTGCGATCGTCGGCGTCGGCTCCACGATCCGTCTCTCCGCAGTCCGCTGGGGCATCGCCGGGAACATCATCTGGGCCTGGATTCTGACGATCCCCGTATCTTCCTTCATCTCCGCCCTCCTTTACTTTATCCTGAAACCCTTACTCCAATAAGACAAGCCCCCTCTTCAACTGCGCTCACAACGCTGTCAAATCCTCGACATAACCTCCAAGGGAAAGATGGCCTCTTGGTCTGAAAATAAACCTACCTCAGAACGTCAAGATCCTGGTAGAGCTGTTCGTACATATGACAGACGGACTGCATGAGCGAGGGAATAATCGGCCCCAGCACGAAACCTGAACCACCGCGGAACGGCTGATTATATTCCATATTGTCCGAATATCAAAAGGTTTCGCTCTTCTTATTCGCGGCGGACCTGAAGCGGAGATTCAACGAGCTTCAAAACGGGCCGAGGCCAATCGTTGCGTGCAAAAGAATAAAATCTGGAAAGAAGCTGGCATCGTAATTGCTTTTCAAGAGGAAAGGCAACTGTTCAAAGGGGAGCTCAGAGATGAAAGACGTTACAGAAAGGCCGGAAAACAGACGCTTCCAGCAATTCTGACCATAACATCGCTGCCACCCGCAAGCATCCGACGCTTCTCCTTCCACCTGGCCTGATCGTCTCCTGAGATCGATTGAGCACTCACGAAATGAATCGGAATCTGCCGGACATGATCATCAGGACATCGCCTGGGTTCCTTTGGACCAATGTAGACAGCCAATCTTTGGATTTTTTCTCCACCAGGGGGAACATTTCATAGAACGCTTTAAAATTCAGGATACTCCAAGCCAGACCATGTCGTCAACATGGCTATGGAACTCCGGGCCGTGAAACCGAGTGATTGTGTCACAGGCGGAAGCGACCCGGAATCCATATCCTTCTTTTTCCCATGAAAACAGACGATTTTGAAACCATTTTCAATGCAGATCCTTCAAACCGGTCAGGGGCCTTCCGCCTATGGGTTGCCGTCCTGCTGGATGCGGTACTGACGCTCAAAGGAGAACGGCCGGGATCAAGAGAACTGGCGGAATCCTTTATTTTCGACAGGAGAAACGTTTTTCTGGAGCTCATCTGCGGCGTCATGAACATTGAGCCGTCACAATTCCGGAAGCATCTTCAACAGGAGATGCTGGCTTCTAAGCGGATAGCGATCTGGCGTAGTCAGACCGAGCAGAAGCTGAAGGTTCAGTCCTTGTCTGACAGGACGGGACTATAACCGGCGGCTGAAGCCAAAGGGCACCAAGCGGGAATCAACGAAATCTGCTTTTCCGGCTCCGGCAGACCGGAGACGTCCATGCAGGACAGAAACAAGCCAAACCAGCCTTCGCATTAACCTCTTGACATCACGAATGGATCCGATATTCTGAACCTATTCAGAACGTGTCGTTGGGGGGTGATTGGATGGACAAAGAGGATCTTGAGGTCGTGCTTAAGCTTCTGGAAGAAAACGGCCTGATGGAGGCCCTTGCGGATTGCGGGAAACAAGGGGTCGATCCAAGGGAGATCGTCTGCGACTTGATTGCCAAGTCGGAAGAACTGGAAGAGATGGAATGGTGATCACCGGATTTCAGCCGAAAAAGACAGCACGGGATGACGGCGGAATCGGATTGACAGGGGCGAGCGGGTGAATGGGGCGTCATCATCTTTTAGATTGGAAGTCGCGAACGCATCAAACGTTTTCCGGGAATACGGACATTGAGGTGACTCAGCGGCCAGAAAACAACGGATAAACAAGGCGGTCGGAAACGTCCGCCTTGTTTATCCGGACACCACTCGAAAGCGGCCATCAGGAAGGATGAGAAACAGACCGGGCAGGATCATCACCGGCGGACCCTCCCGTCCTTCCAACCGCCCCTTGTTATTTCCGGAATCTTCTCCTGATCGCCAGAAGACCGGCCAATCCGGGTGCAAAGAGAAGGAAGGCACCGGGGAGCGGCACGGGATTGGCGGCAACCTGCAGATTCTCGATGGCCCACGATTCGTCGGAGCCGCCCTGCCACCCGCCCCCACTGGCGAAGAATTCGATGCTCAGGGTGGATGAACTATGGGCCATCGAAAGAAGCGATTCCGGCCCCATGTCGAAGGCTCGGTCCGCCCAGCTGGAAAATCCCCGATTATACATCGTTCCAAGCTCCGTTCCTCCGTAAGTGATAGTTCCGCTCGCAATAGCCGCGGTGATCTGGAGAATAGGGGTTCCGTCAATTTTCACATTGAACCAATCCGGTGAAACTGAGCCGTTGCTGCTGTCCCAGGAATCAATGAAGGCGAAGAGAAAATTGACGTCGATCGAGGTGTGGGCGGGCAGGTTGCTCAGCGTCAGCACCGTACTTCCCGCGGGGTTTCCCGTAGTCGTATTGCGGAGGAAATTTCCCGAAAAGCCGTCCGCACTGTAGCCCTGCACGCCTTCCGTGGTAACGATGCCCGACAAACCTCCCGCAACGCCCGCATAAAAGGATTCCGCCCCATCGAAATCGTTCGAGTAAACCACCAAGGGCGCCGCGCCGGCCATCGAAACGATCCCGAAAAGCAATCCGGCGGCAAGCAGGAACATCATGCGCATGTGGCATCTCATTCCTTTCATAAACAGACCCTCCTTTAAATTAAAAAATGACTTCTCTTTTTTTTTTCAAAAAGCCGTTGCCTATTCTGCATGCCATGAAACCCGCACGAACCTCAATCTTATACATTTCTTATAATGAGACGGATAAAATAAATCAATCAGGTAAACATGGTATTTTTTCTAAGGATATGTCGTAGGGATTACGCCAAAAGCACACAGAGGGAACATGTTTCAGGCTTCCGATGACGGGGAGGATCTGCTGCCGCCTGAGGCTGGCTCTGCAGCCTCCATCAGGACGTTAACAGGGTGACATCTCCCGAGAAGATCCTCTGGAGGGTGCCGTCGGGTTCCTTCAGGATCAGAACGCCGTGTTCGTCGACTTCCTGGACTTTTCCGGTGTACCGCCGGCCCGGAAGATCAACGGCGATTTGGCTGCCCACAATGTCCGCCAGGATTTTCCAGCGTGACAGGATGGTATCGAAATGGCCCTGGCAGAAGAGGGCGTAGGTTTTTTCAAGCTCCTCCAGCCAGGCCCTGAGAAGGAAAATCCGCGGAAACGGCTCCCCTTTCTCGATGAGAACGGAGGTTGCCGGCGTCCTGAGGCCGGGAGGAAATGATCCCCGGGGAATATTGACATTCAGACCCAACCCGATAACGGCAAAATCCAGGGAGTCCATCTCCGTTCCGATTTCCGTGAGGATTCCGGCCAGCTTCCGGCCGTTCACCAGAATGTCGTTGGGCCACTTGATGCGGACCGTCAGACCGGTCCGTTTCTGTACCGCATCGGCGGCCGCCACGGCCGCCATCAGCGTCAGCTTCGGGGCTTCACTGAGGGGAAGATGGGGGCGGAGGATCACGGTGGCGTAAATTCCCTGGCCGGAAGGCGAAAACCAGACCCTCCCCCGGCGGCCCCGGCCCTGGGACTGCCCTTCGGCGATTACCAGGGCGCCCTCCGGTGCACCGTCGTAGGCCAGCGTCTTGGCCTGGTTGTTGGTGTTGTCCGTTTCCTGGAAATGAAAGATCGGCTTCTGACCGATCAGGCTCGTGTCGAGGCCCTCCCGGATCTCACCAGCCAGGAGGCAGTCGGGGATTCTGTGCAGGGCATACCCTTTGCGCGGGGACGATTCAATCTCATACCCCTCTTCTTTCAGCCTGCTGATCTGTTTCCAGATGGCGGAGCGGGAAATCGCCAGCCGGGCACTGACCTTCTCTCCGGAAACGAACCGTCCCTGTTCTTCCTTAAGGTATCGGAGCAACCGTTCCTTGGTGTTCATCGTGGGCGGAATACCATTGAGGCCCATATTTGTCAACCCGTTTCCAATTACCGGTTGACAAAGCCCTGCGCCTCTGATAGGCGATGACCTTTATCAAGCAACAGGAGAACACTTCCATGATCTTGGACCCCACAGTAAATAAACTGGCGCAGAAAATCCTCGACGAGGGCCCCGATGCCCTCTCCTTCGAAGAGGCCTGTTCCCTGACGGAGCTGCCTCCCCGCTCCACACCGGATTTATTCCTTGCCGCCTGCAAAATCGGGCAGCATTATCAAAAAGACGGCATCGTGCGCTGCTCCATTCTCAATGCCAAATCGGGAGCCTGTGCCGAGAACTGCGCCTTCTGTTCCCAGTCGGCTCATCACCGGACGGACATATCGAAATGGCCGCTGATGTCTGCAGAAGCCATGACTTCCGAAGGTCGGCGGATGGATGCAAACGGGGCGACCCGCTTTTCCATGGTCACCAGTGGCACCAGGCTGAACGAGGACGAGATTGAAACGATCGCCCAGGCGGCATCCGCCCTTAAGAAATCCACCCCCCTCACCGTCTGCGCCTCCCTGGGGCAACTGACGGCGTCTTCCGCAGAGCGCCTCAATGCCGGAGGCGTCACCTTTTATCATCACAACCTCGAAACGGCGCGGAGCTTCTTCCCCGAGGTCTGTACCACCCACAGCTACGACGAAGACATCGAGACGCTCCGCATCGCGAGGCAAGCGGGACTTCGCCTTTGCAGCGGCGGCATTTTCGGACTTGGAGAATCGTGGGAGCAGCGGGTAGAAATGGCGTTTACCCTGAGGGAACTGGACGTCGATGGAATCCCGATGAACTTCCTCAATCCCCGGCCCGGAACAAGGCTGGAAAACCAGCCTCTTCTGGCAACCATGGAGGCCCTGCGCACCATCTCCCTGTACCGCTTCATTCATCCAGTCCGGCCTCTCCTCATCTGCGGCGGGCGGGAAATCACGCTGAGGGACTTTCAGTCCTGGGTGTTTCTCGCTGGAGCCAGCGGTATCATCGTGGGCAACTACCTCACCACCCAGGGCCGGGATATCGGAATGGATCAGGACATGATTGCAACGGCACAGGAATTTGCATGACTTCCAGACACTTTCCCCTCTGGAGAAAATCCAGCAGGATCCTGGTGACCTGCCCGAAGGGAATCGCTTCCTACCTGAAAGGCGAAATCGAGTCGCTGGGCTTTCCGGTGGAATTGGAGCGGGAAGCCGCCATCGTGACCGAAGGCACGCTGGGAGACACCCTGAAACTGAACCTTTCCCTGAGAACGGGACACCGTGTTCTCTACCTGATGGCCGAAGGCGAGGCCGACGGCCCGGACGACCTCTATCGCTGGGTTCACGGACTTGCCTGGGAAAACGTTCTCCATGAGGACGGTTATCTCTGCGTTACGTCCACGGTCGATCATCCCTCCATCAAAGACACCCGCTTTGCCAACCAGAAATGCAAAGACGCCATCGTCGATCGCCTTCAGACAACCTGCGGCCGAAGGCCGGATTCCGGCCCGGCCCGTGACCGGGCGGTGGTACATCTTTTCTGGAAGGCGCAGAGGGTTCAGATTTATCTGGACACCTCCGGGGAGCCCCTTTCCCGCCGGGGATACCGGAAAATTCCCCTCAAGGCGCCCATGCAGGAGACGCTCGCGGCGGCCATCGTCCTTGCAACGGGCTGGAGTGGAAAAGGCGCTTTTGTCAATCCCATGTGCGGCAGCGGAACCATCGCCATCGAAGCCGCCCTGATCGCCCTGAACCGCGCGCCGGGCCTTCTGCGGAGCAATTTCGGCTTCCGCCATCTCAAGGGCTTTCCTGCAGCCGCATGGAAGGAGCTGCGGAAAAAGGCTCAGGGAAAGTCCGTCCGCCATTTTCCAGGGCAGATCATCGCCACGGATATGGATCGCCGGGCCATCGCCGCCGTGGAGCAGAATGCGGCTAACGCCGGCGTTCAAAACTGGATCCGCCTGGCGGTCTGCGATTATGCGGAAACGGACATCCCCCCGGAGGGAGGAATTGTTGTCATGAATCCTCCCTACGGCGAGCGCTTGGGCAATGTCCAGAAACTGGAGCGGACGTATGCCGGCCTTGGCGACTTCCTCAAAACTTCCTGTTCAAGATACCGGGGATTCATCTTTACTGGAAACATCGAACTGGCCAAAAAAGTCGGTTTGAAGACCCGGCGACGCCTAATATTCTTCAACAGCGGCATTGAATGCCGCCTTCTGGAATACGAGCTTTACGAGGGGACTTATAAGGACTGGAAAACGACCTCGAAGCAGGAAGGGACCGACGGACACCGGAGTTGAATGATCCCGCCGCTTGAGACGGGTCGGGCAAAAGCAGGCATGCCTTGCAAATTCCAGGGAAATGCGGTAACAGACCCTTCCCACATAGAATGAACGTGTGATTGAACATGAGCCACAGGGTTACAGGAATGTTACAGAATCTGCCCGTCGATTATGAAGAATACATCCACTGAGTGCCGTCCCATCGGCGTATTTGATTCCGGCATCGGCGGGCTGACCGTCGTCCGGGCTTTGATGGAAAGGCTGCCCTTTGAAAACATCCTTTACTTCGGAGATACAGCCCGAGTGCCCTACGGCGTCAAGTCCGTGGAAACCATCAATGCCTATGCCCGTCAGATCGCTGAGTTTCTCCTTCAGAAGGGGGTCAAACTCCTCATCGTTGCCTGCAACACGATGGCCGCTGTTGCCCGCTCCACCGTCGAATCCCTTTCGGCCGTCCCCGTCCTGGATGTGATCCAGGCCGGTGCCCTCCGTGCGGCGGCGGAAACAAGGACGCATTCCATCGGGGTCATCGGCACGCCGACAACAATCAACAGCAACGCTTACGCCCGGGCCATCTGCCAGCTGGCGCCTGAGACCCATATTTTTTCTCAGGCGTGCGCCCTCTTTGTCCCCCTGGTTGAAGAGGGCTGGCTCGAACATCCCGTCACCCGCCTGACCGCTCAGGAATATCTCCGTCCCGTTCTGGCCGAACACATCGATACGCTGGTTCTCGGCTGTACCCATTACCCGCTTATCAAGGCACTGCTTCAGGATGTCGTCGGTCCGGACATCCGCCTGGTGGACTCCGCCGAGGCCATGGCCGACATGACCGCCGACCTGCTTCAAAGCCGGCAGCTGACCAATTCCGAACGAACTCTGCCGGAATACCGCTTCTATGTGACGGATGTTCCCCTTCGGTTTCAGCAGATTGCGGAACGGTTTCTCGGACGTTCTCTGCCCGGCATTGAACGGGTCTCATTGTAATGGGCTTTTGCCCTGAACAGGGGCGGCATGTGATGCTTCCTTCATCCTGATGGCAAAGGGTATCCCTAAAAAATCAAGACATCATGGTGCCATATTTGCAGCAACTCAGGGCTTTGGAAAGGGGTTGTCTTTCCTTGTCACAGATTTCCCAGTTGAAGTTCAGGAGTAAAGACTTGGTTTCTTGTATCGGCAAAACGTTGTTTGTTGTTTTTTCGTCCCTGGTGCTTCTCATGGCCTCCTCAGGCCGGAACGCTCTGCTGGCAGCCGGCAGCGCCATGGAGGCTGATGAAATGGCTGTTGCCATCCAAAACCGGCTCGAGGCGGCGAATCCCCGGCATCCGGCCCCTTCCGGAAGAGAAAGGCCTTCATTCACCCAGGGGGTGAAGAAGTTCTACGCGCGTCATGGATTCCGCCCGGCATGGGTCGACCGGGAAGGTCCCCTGCCCCTCGCGGATGCTCTGCTGAACACCCTGCAAAAAGCCCCACGCCATGGACTGCGGCCGGAGGACTATCACCTTGCCGCAATCGAAGACCTGCTTTCCGGATTCAGGGAATTTTTCGGACACAACTCTCTCTCCGCGGAAGAAAGCGCGAATCTCGATCTTCACCTGACCGATGCCTTTTTCCTTTACGCCTCCGACCTTGCCTCCGGCAGAATGAAAGGGGACAAGAAAAAGGCCCATTGGTATCTTCGGGAACGGGTGGCCCCCGATCTCGCCGAGGCTCTCGAAGAGGCCCTGGACTCGGGCCAGGTGCAACCGGTTCTGGAAAGCCTTGCGCCGATCACCCCCTCTTATGTACGACTGCGGATGGCCCTTTTCAAATACCGGGAAATCGACCGCAGGGGAGGATGGCCGTTTATACCCTCCGACGCGGCAGGGCTGAAAAAGGGTGACAAGAGCAGGCGCGTTGCCCTGCTGCGAAAGCGGCTGAGGATATCGGGGGACCTTAACGCTTCGGATCATTTCGAGGTCACCGGGAGAACAGATCTGTTCGATGAATCTCTCGACCAGGCAGTCCGGACGTTTCAGCAGAGGCACGGGCTCTTCGCCGACGGCGCTGTCGGTCCCGAAACCCTGGAAGCCCTGAATGTGCCCGTCGCTCAGAGAATCCGCCAGATCGAAGTCAATCTCGAACGCCTGCGCTGGATACCTGAAGATACCGGGGACCAGGTCGTTGTCATCAATATCCCGGAATTCAGGCTCAGGGTTCTCGAAGGAAGCGATGAACTGATGAACAGCCGGATTGTCGTTGGGAAATACGCCCGGAACACCCCCGTCTTTGAAAGCCGGATTTCACATTTCATATTGAATCCCTATTGGTATGTTCCCCGGAGCATCACCATCGATGAGGTGGTGCCCCTGATCCTGAAATACCCCGAATATTTTTACTGGGAAAACATGAAAGTCCTTTCCAGTTCAGGCAAAGTGATTCCTCCCTGGGAGGTCAACTGGGAGAAGGTGACGGCCTCCAATTTCAAGTACCAGCTGCGTCAGGAGCCGGGACCGAAAAATCCTCTCGGCCGGATTAAATTCATCTTCCCCAATCCCTTTGATGTGTACCTACATGACACCCCGGACCGTCATCTCTTTGAAAAAACGGTGAGAAGTTTCAGCCATGGCTGCATCCGCGTCGAAAAGACGACGGATCTCGCTATGGCGCTTCTCAAGGGAAAACCATCCCGGGAGGAGCTTGTTTCCGCAATGGACTCGGGTGAAATGAAGACTATCCGCCTTCCGCAGGCCGTGGAAATCCAGGTGCTCTATTTCACAGCCTGGGCCGATGCGGATGGATTCGTGCAGTTTCGCGAGGACATTTACCGGTATGACGCCCCTTTGCAGCTCGCCATGGAACAGGCGGCGCACCGGACCGCAACAGAAAAGGATTGAATCTGGGGAAATCCGTGAGATAAAATTGCTGGAGAAAACGGATTGAAGAATGATATCTTCTGATAGCCAAGAGGACATTCTTCCCGTCAACAGCCGGAAAGGGATTATTCAAGAGCGATGGACCTTACGGAAGTGCTCCGGAAATACGACGAACAGCTGGCCAGGCAGTGGGCGATACGCCTTCATGAAGAGGTCAGCAATCGATACTCAAGCCGCCCTCTGGAAGAGCTTCTAGCCACGACGTCGAAGTCGACCGATGCAAACTACGATGCACTGGTGCATCAGGACTACACCAAGATAGACGCCTTTATCGCCGATATCAGCAAGATGAGGCTGGAAGGCGGCTTTTCACTTTCAGAAGTACAGAAAGCCTTTGAAATTTACCGCACCATCCTGATCCCCATCCTTGTCAGGGAGCTTCAGGGCGACGCCCTGCTGCTTGCTCTGGAAAAGCTCAATGCCTGCCTGAGCCGCACCATTTTCACCTTCAGCGATTACTTTTTTAATCGGGCCGAAGAGGCGCTCTTCAAGGCCAAGGAAGAGGCTGAAGCGGCCAATCTCGCCAAGACGGATTTTCTGGCCACCATGAGCCATGAAATACGGACGCCCATGAATGCCATTATCGGCATGGCGGAGCTCCTGATGGAGACCCCCCTGTCTGACGAACAGCAGCATTACGTGGAAATCTTCAAAAATGCGGGAGAAAACCTTCTGAATATTATCAATGACATTCTCGATCTATCCAAGGTGGAGGCGGGCCACCTGGAACTTGAGAACGTGGAGTTTGATCTCGGGGAAATGATCGAAAGGACGGTTGAAGAACTGGCCATCCGCGCCCACAAAAAGAATCTGGAACTGGTCTGCCACCTTCGTCCGGATGTCCCGCTCCACCTGATCGGAGACCCGGTCCGGCTCAGGCAGATTCTGGTCAACCTCATAGGAAACGCCATCAAGTTCACGGAGAAAGGCGAGGTGGTCGTTCGCGTCAGTCGGCAGGAGGAGGCCGGTGAACCTGTTCCGGAACAGGAGCAGGAAAAGCCGCGAAGGATCGAACTGCTCTTTTCCGTGACCGACACGGGCATCGGGATCCCCCGGGATAAATTTGAAGAAATATTCGACAAATTCACCCAGGTCGACTCTTCAACGACCCGCAAGTACGGCGGTTCCGGCCTTGGATTGTCCATTGCCAAACGCCTCGTCGAGCTGATGGAGGGGCATATCAGCCTTGAAAGCGAAGAGGGTCGCGGGACCACCGTCTCCTTTACCGCCCATTTCGGCATGCAGGAAAAAGCCGCAAAGGCCGTTGAAGTGGCCGAATCTTACGAGGGGAAAATTCTGGGTCTCAAGATTCTCATCGTGGACGACAATGCCACGAATCGAATGATTCTCAGGGAAATCCTGATGGGGCTGGGAGCCTATCCAGCGGAGGTGGAGGATGGGGAAAGCGCCCTGGCCGAGATGGAGACGGCATGGGAAACCGAGCGACCGTACGATCTGGTGCTGCTGGACTACCATATGCCCGTGATTGACGGGGTAGGTATCGCGGAGCGCATCCAGAAGAATCCCGTCCTGGCCGGCACGACCCTGATCATGCTGACCTCCGATCTGGGAAGGGGGGATCCTCAGCGATTTCGTCAACTGGGCATTCGGGCCCATCTCATCAAGCCCATCAAACGCGCCGACCTCAAAAACGTCATCCTGAGTGCCTTGAGCAAGGCGAAGGTTTCCGCCAGAAAGCCTTTGCCGTCATCTCCGGCTGTTCCCGAAGCCAGGCAGGCGCTCGGCATCCTTCTGGCCGACGACTCGTCTGATAATTGCCTGCTTCTTCGCTCCTATCTCAAGGGGCAGCCTTGCCGTCTCGACATCGCCGGGGATGGAGCCGCCGCCTTGGAGAAATTCAAGGTCGGTCAATACGATCTCGTTCTCATGGACATTCAAATGCCGGTGATGGATGGGTATGAAGCGACCCGGGAAATTCGGAAATGGGAAAGGGAGCATCAGCTCCAGGCAACACCGATCGTTGCCCTGACGGCTCATGCCCTTCAGGAAGACCGGGACAAAAGCCTGAATGCCGGCTGCACCGGTCACTTGACCAAGCCCATCAAAAAGGCCGTTTTTCTGGAAGCCGTCACCCAATATACAGGAAGGGGGAAACAGCATGACACAGAAGCCCAATGACAGAATCACCCTCCGGATCGATCCCGATCTCGCCGATCTTATCCCCGGCTTTCTCGAAGGCCGGCGCCAGGACGTGACCGCCATCATGAAAGCGCTGGAACAGAATGACGACGAGGCGATCCGGATTTTAGGACACAACATGAAAGGATGCGGCAGCGGCTACGGATTTGACGGGATCACCGATCTGGGAAAATCCCTGGAGCAGGCCGCAAAAAAAGGGGATACGGAAGAGATAAAAAGAAAAGTCTCGGAATTGTCGGCCTACCTCGATTCTCTCGACATCGTCTACGAGTAGGTCACCGGGGAGGCATCAGCACTCCCAGGTGGCATCGCCGGGATACGGCCTCACATCATTTCATATTTCCCGCCAGGTTTCGAAGCGATGGATCTGCTCCTGCACGGGCGGGCAGGAAATACCCGCTGATGATGCCGAAGCCCTTCTCTTCCGGAGTCGAAATCGGGCTTGCGGGGATTTCAGCCTACCGCCTCAGATATTTGCTCATCGTCAAAACATTGAGACCGCTTTCCGTTTCGTAGTAGACCTCGTCCATGAGGGCATGCATGATGAAAAGGCCCATGCCGCTTTCCGGAAGCATTTCCCTCTTCTGGGGGTCAAAGCGCAGCAACCGGACCTTGGCCGGATCCAGGCTTTTTCCCCGGTCACAAACCTGAAAGGTGATCCGGTCCGGAAAGAGCAGGATGTTCAGTTCCACGGAATTTCCCGCTTCGAGCTTATAGGCGTGTTTCGTCACATTGGTTACCGCTTCCACGACGCAGAGTTCAAGATGATAGCCGCTCACGTCATCGAGCGACAGAGCACTGGCGATTCCGCGCACAGCCCCGCCGATCAGTGGAACATTTTCGAGCTTGCTTTCAATAATCAGCTTGATGGAGCCAGTCGTTTCCATTGTTCCTCACAATCGTCTGGAGAGGGCCCCGATTGCTTCCTCTTCTGAGGGCAGGATATCGAAAACGCGATTCATCCGGGTCAGACGAAAAAGGCTCATGACCGTTTCCTTGACGGAACAGATCACCAGGTCGCCGTCATTACCGATTTTTTTAAGGCTGGACACGATGGCACCGAGGCCGCTGCTGTCAATAAAATCCACTTCGGAAAGATTAAGCACAATCCTTCGGTTTCCGGCACCGATCCACTCGCTCATTTTCTCCTTGAACTCCGTTGCGGTGGCTGCGTCAATCCTTCTTTCCAACGGTCGTACAATCAAAACATCCCCCATCTTGTTCTGGTGTAGTTGCATAGATTCCTTCCTTAGCCTGTAATATGTTCACTGACATTTCCCATTTTTGAATTCGATCCCCAGCAGACTGACATCGTCCTGGAGCCTGGCCCCCTGAGCGAATCGCTCAATCGCCAGGACAATCTCGTCAAGGACGGCGCCGATGGGAAGCCTATAGAGGCCTTTTACAAGTTCATAAAACCGTTTCTCGCCGAAAATTCCCCCCTTGGAATCCACGAATTCAAACACTCCGTCGGTATAAAGGATCATCTTGTCGCCAGGCGATAAGATCGTCTCCCCTTCCTCAAAGGGCAGGATCCCATCAAGCCCGATAATCGTCCCACCCTCTTCCAGCAACTCCAGAGCTCCATCGGCGTGAATGAGAATAGGCGGTGGGTGGGCGGCGTTGCTGTAGATTATATGACCATTCCGGATATTGACAATAAGATAGATGATGGTCAGAAACCTCTCAAAGCGTTCCCAGGGATATTCCTCGTCCAGCGACTTCAAAACCTCTCCGGGGGACACCACCTGATGACCCGGGGTGAAACCGGCCCTTTTCCTGATGGTACATCCCATATGGGGTTGAAGGGTCTGGGAAATGGAAAAGGTCACCAGGGCAGGGGGAACTCCATGCCCGCTCACATCGATCATGTAAAAGCCAAGGTGATCCTCATCCAGGCGGAGCACATTAAAGATGTCGCCACCGATCTGCTCGGAGGGCATGAATTTCCAGGCGATATCCAGATTGTCGACCTCCGGCGGATTGCGGGGCAGCAGGGTCTGCTGAATTCCGGCGGCAGCCTGAAGATCTTCGTCGAGCTTCTTCTGCTTTTCAGTTAATTCGGCATTGGTCGCGATCAGCTCGTCGGTGAGTCTTTGGATCTTGAGCTGATTTTCAATGCGGGCGATCACCTCGCCCCGATCGAACGGCTTGGTGATGTAGTCGACGCCGCCGATGGCAAGCCCCCGGATTTTGTCCGCCGCATCGGTCCTGCCGGACAGAAAGATGATGGGAATATCCCGAAAGCAGGGATCGGCCTTGATTCTCTCACAAACCTCGTATCCATCGATACCCGGCATCATGATGTCCAGAAGAATGAGATCCGGCTGAAATTCTCCGATCTTCCGCAGCCCCTCCTCGCCGCTTTTAGCTTCCATCACTTCAAAGCCCGACGCCTTAAGCAGCCTGGCCAGCAGCACCCTGAAATCCGGGCTGTCATCTATGATCAGGATCCGATCTTTCAGCCTCCTCATTTAACCGCTTCCACCTTCCAGACCAGCCCCGCATACTCGGAGATGGCCCGATCACTGGAGAATTTTCCCGACCGTGTGACGTTGAAAATCGCCTTTTTGGTCCAAGAAGCCGTATCCCTGTATTCCTCCTCGATTTTTTCCTGGATACGGATGTATTCGAGAAGGTCCGGCAGATGGAAGTAGGTGTCTTCCTCATGCATGAAGCGGGAGTAGATCCACTGGAAGAGTCCCGGTTCCGAGGGACAGAAGACATTATCACGGAAGGTATCGACCACCATGCGGATTTCCGGATAGCTCCGGTAGTACTCCGTGGGACGATAGGTGTTTGCCCGCTGCATCTCTTCAATTTCCCAGGCTTTCAACCCGAAGATGAAGATGTTGTCCTCTCCCGACTCCTGGAGCATTTCCACATTGGCGCCGTCAAGCGTTCCCACGGTCAGCGCACCGTTCAGCATGAATTTCATATTCCCAGTTCCGGAGGCCTCCGTTCCGGCCATGGAGATCTGCTCGCTGAGATCCGCAGCGGGAATGATCTTCTCCGCCAGCGACACCCGGTAATCGGGCAGGAAGACAACCTTCATGATGTCCTGCAGCCTTTTATCCGAGTTGACAACCTGTCCCACGTTGTGGATCAATTTGATGATCTGCTTCGCCACCCAGTAGCCGGGCGCGGCCTTGCCGCCGAAGATATAGGTTTTGGCGACCGTCGGGGTTTTTTCTCCCCGGACAATCTGCAGATACTCATAGATGATATGCATGATCTTCAGCAGTTGGCGTTTGTACTCATGAATCCTCTTGACGTGGACATCGAACAGGGAATCGGGATTGACGGAAACCCAGGCGGTTCTCGATATGATCCTGCTCAAAGCCTCCTTGTTGGACCGTTTAATCCCGCGGAACCGGTCCTGGAAGTCCGGGTCATCGGCACAGGACTCCAGCCGCTTGAGTTGAGCAAGATCGGTTATCCAGGAATCCCCGATCTTTTCGGATATCAACCCGGCTAACTGCGGATTGGACTTGAGGAGCCAGCGCCGCTGGGTGATTCCGTTGGTGATGCTGACAAAGCGCTCCGGCCACAGGGCATGGAAATCGGAGAAATTATTCTTCATCAGTATTTCCGTATGGAGGGCCGAGACGCCGTTGATGGAATGGGAACCCACCATGGCCAGGTGGGCCATCCGGACCTGCTTGTTTTCGCCTTCCTCGATAAGCGACATCCGGCGTATCAGATCGATATCGCTGGGATGGAGGGAGGCCACTGTCGCGAGAAAACGGGAATTGATTTCATAGATGATCTGGAGATGACGGGGAATCACCCGCTCCAGAAGGCTTACCGGCCACTTCTCCAGGGCCTCGGAAAGAATGGTATGATTGGTATAGGCCATGGTCTTCTGTGTGATCTCCCAGGCGGAATCCCAGGGAAGGGCGTACTCGTCGACGAGCAGTCTCATCAGCTCCGCCACCGCCAGCGAGGGATGGGTGTCATTCATCTGGATGGCCACCGAATCGGAAAAGCGGTCGAAGTCATCATGGTCCTTCAGGTATCGACGGACAATATCCCTCAGGGAACAGGCCACCAGAAAGTACTCCTGCACCAGACGGAGCTCTTTCCCCGATTTGAGGGTATCACGGGGATAAAGCATTTTGGTGATGGTTTCTGAGGAAACCTTCTGTTCCACCGCCCGGAAATAGTCCCCCTCATTGAAGATCTGAATATCAAAATCCGTGGAGGAACCGGCTCCGTAGAGGCGCAGCCAGTTGACCGTCTTCCCCCCGTAGCCTACGACGGGAATATCAAAGGGAATACCCATGATCACCTTCCAGTCGAGCCACATGGGATTGTATTCGCCTTCACGGTCCTGAAAGTGTTCAATCCGGCCATAGATGGGAACGATACATTTCTCGTCGGGGCGCTTGATCTCCCAGGGGCTGAATTCCGCCAGCCAGTTATCGGGTTTTTCCTTCTGGTAACCGTTATCGACCTCCTGCTTGAAAAGGCCGTATTCATAATGAATTCCGTAACCGAACCCGGGGATACCGAGTGTCGCCATGGAATCGAGAAAACAGGCGGCCAAACGTCCCAGCCCCCCGTTACCGAGCCCGGCATCGTTTTCCTGCTCTCGGACCTCATCAATATCAATGCCGGCTTCGGACAGAGCATCCCGGCAAAGATCAAAAAGGCCGAGAGTGTAGAGGGTGTCGCCCAGCAGCCTCCCAATTAGAAATTCCATGGAGAGGTAATAGACCCTCTTCGCCCCGGCCTCCTGATAACGCCGTTCGGTCTGAAGAATCTTCTCCGTCATCCGGTCCCGCAAGGAAAAAGCCGTCGCAAGAAAATGATCCCGATAGTCCTTTGATGGGGTCTCCCTGCAGAGTGAACAACGGAGGTGATAATCCATCGATTCCTTCAGGGCCGATTTTGAATTGTCCAGGTAGTTCCGAGTCATGGATGGAATCCTCGATAGTTAGTTATTTAAGCTGTTATTCTGATAAGACTTGCCGATCTTGTCAATCAAAAAGGAGACGAAATGCCTGATTTATCCTTCAGCTGCGGCCGGCCGGTTCCCTATCAGTTCCTCAATGACGGCAGGTTCGGCGAGGGTGCTCGTATCGCCCAGATCGTCAAGTGAATTTGCGGCGATTTTACGGAGGATCCGCCGCATGATCTTCCCCGACCGTGTCTTGGGCAGGCCGGGAGACCACTGGAGAACATCGGGCACGGCGATGGCCCCGATTTCCTTCCTGACCCCCAGCAGGAGCTCTTCCCGCAGCACCTCCGAAGGGGGGCAATCTGCTTTCAAGGTCACATAGGCATAAATGCCCTGGCCCTTGATCGCGTGGGGGAACCCCACTACGGCCGCCTCCGCCACGCCGGGATGAGCCACCAAGGCGCTTTCCACCTCTGCCGTTCCCAGGCGGTGCCCCGATACATTGATGACGTCATCGATCCGCCCCGTAATCCAGTAGTCGCCATCCTCATCCCGGCGCGCGCCGTCACCTGTGAAGTAAACCCCCTTGTACATGGAGAAATAAGTCTGGAGAAATCGGGAATGATCGCCATAGATCGTTCGCAGCATACCCGGCCAGGGATCGGTAATGACGAGATTGCCGTCTCCCGGCCCTTCAAGGAAATTGCCGGCTGCATCAACGATGGCCGGCTTTACACCGAAATAGGGCCTGGCGGCTGACCCCGGTTTGAGGGGCATGGCGCCAGGCAGGGGTGAAATGAGAATTCCGCCTGTTTCCGTCTGCCACCAGGTATCTACAATGGGACAGCGTTTTTCGCCAACCACGTCGTAATACCAGAGCCAGGCTTCAGGATTGATGGGTTCCCCGACAGTGCCGAGGAGTCGCAGACTCCTGCGGGATGTTTCCTGCACCGGCTCGTCGCCCTGGCGCATCAGGGCGCGAATGGCAGTCGGAGCGGTATAGAGAATGGTGATCCCGTGCTTGTCAACGATATTCCAGAAGCGGGACCAGTCCGGATAATGGGGCACTCCTTCGAACATGACCGTGGTAGCGCCGTTGGCCAGCGGGCCGTAAATGATGTAGCTGTGTCCCGTTACCCAGCCGATGTCCGCCGTGCACCAGTAAATGTCGCCATCGTGATAGTCGAAGATGTGCTTATGGGTCATGGCCGAAAAGACAAGATAGCCACCCGTTGTGTGCAGCACGCCTTTGGGCTTTCCCGTGGACCCGGAGGTATAGAGGATAAAAAGCGGATCCTCAGCATCCATTTCTTCCGGCGGACAGTCGGTTGATGCATTTTCCATCAGTTCGCCCCACTGCAGATCTCTTCCCGGTATCCATGAAATGGTGCCGCCCGTGCGCTTCACCACGATCACCTTTTCGACAATGGGACATTTTTCTACGGCCTTGTCAGCATTATCTTTTGTGGGAATTCTCTGCCCTCCGCGCAATCCCTCATCAGCCGTGATCAAAACCCGCCCCTGACAGTCCCGGATACGTTCCGCCAGAGAGTCCGCGGAAAAACCGCCGAATACGATGGAGTGCACGACTCCGATCCGGGTACAGGCCAGCATGGCCACCGCCAGTTCGGGAATCATGGGCAGATAGATAGTGACTCGATCACCCCGCCGCAATCCCAAAGACTTCAGAACATTGGCAAACTTGCAGACCTGTTCATGCAGCTGGCGATAGGAAAAGGACTTGCTGACCGCAGGATCGTCCCCCTCCCAGATAAGGGCAACCGCATCTCCACGCATGGCCAGATGACGGTCCAGGCAGTTATAACTGACGTTCAGTTTTCCACCACAGAACCAGGAGATGTGGACATCCCCGTCGAAGGATCCTTCCTTCACTTTCGTCCATGGGCGGAACCAATCGAGGCAGCCGGCCTGTTTCCCCCAAAAACCCTCGGGATCTGAAATCGACTGCTCGTACATTCGCCGATAGGTAACGTTGTCTATCCAGGCCGCTTTTGCCCAGGAATCCGGAATAGGAAATAAAGTATCCGACATGGCCGCCTCCTTTAACGTCTCTCCGTAAGTGGAAATTTCTTTGCTTATCTCTTTTGCCACCGGAAATATGGCCTTCTTTTTTTCCTGATGGAATCTTCTTGTCGAAGAAATTACACGGCTGGCAATATGTAGTTATGTACTTGATATTATTCCTTAATTCAAGACGTTTTTTCAGAAATATGAAATCGTTCCGGTAATCTCAGGCGAGCCCGGAATGGGAATGTCCGAAAAATCTATTTTTCAGGAGTATTGCGATCTGGGAAAGAACGCCGCCTGCCGAATCAATGCTCACATCCACCAGAGAAGCCGTTCTCGAAGCGACCCAGGATTGATGAAACTCATCGCTCAACGCAAAGACCGCCACGGCAAGAATCGTATAGAAGACCCGCCGCAATTGCCATCCCTGCGGAGCATTTCCGCGGAGGGCACGGAAGAAAAGCAGTCCCAGGATAAAATACTCTGTGACGTGTCCGGCCTTTCGAATGAGTCCATGAAGCATCGCTATGTCATGCTCCGGGTGTCCGGGCAGCAGGAAGCGCAGAAAAGGCCCGATAAACCGGGAGGTATGATCCGCAGAGAATGTGCCGGTGGACATGGAGAAGATCACGCCCATCCAGATAAGAACGGGAAGCCAGTATCGAAGAAAAGGATTTTTCACCGGCTCACCTGTCTATTTCCCTTGAAAGACGGGCTTTCTTTTTTCCAGAAAGGCCTTCGCTGCTTCAAGATGATCTTCCGTTTCGGTAAGGAGGGATAATTGCGAAGAAATGTAGTCGAGGTGCGCCCTCAAGGTGCTGGTCTGCGCCTGATAGACTGCCCGTTTCGTCATCCGGACAGCCAGCGGCGGCCTGTCGGCTATTTTCTCCGCCAGGGCGATGCTTTCTTCCAGGAGGCGGTCGTGGGGGACGACTCGATTTACAAGGCCCAGCCGGAGGGCTTCTTCAGGAGAGAGAACATCACCGGTGAGGAGAAGCTCCAGGGCCTTGGAGACGCCAACCAGGCGCGGCAGAAAGTAGGCCCCCCCGTCCCCCGGTACGACGCCCAGGAGGATATAGGATTCGGCAAGCTTCGCCTTGTCCGAACAGATCCGGATGTCGCACATGAGGGCCATGTCTAGGCCCGCACCCATGGCGGCGCCGTTGATTGCCGCGATAACCGGTTTGTCCAGGTCCTCCAGGGTCAGGACAATGCGATGAACCCCTTCCCAGAGGTACCTCTTCATGTCCCAGGAGCGCAGTTTCCCCTCAGCCATATCCCGGATGTCGCCGCCCGAGCAGAACGTGTCCCCCTTCCCCGTAATGACGACTACCCTGACCCGATCGTCTCTCCCCACCTCCTCGAGGCATTTACGCCACAGCCGGATCATCTCGGGACTGAAGGCGTTTTTTGCCTCCGGCCTGTTCAGGGTGATCATGGCGCAATGTCCCTCAACGCAGTACAGGATGTGGTCTTCTGTCATGATTTTTCTCCAGGCTTTGTGGCATGTTGATCATCTGCTGCAGAGTTTTTCCAGCCTTACCAGAGGACACCCTGCCCAGTAACGCGAGTGATATCATGTCCCGCAGAAAAGAACCACCTTCCGCGGCCGCGCATCTTCAATTTTGAACCGGATGGCCGGCTTCACGATGCGTCTCTTGCCTCCCTGCCTGAAAGTGCCGGGACAGTCCCAGGGTCTGATTCCCCCGCCTGCTGCCGGAATACCGCCGAACGGAGTAGGCGGCAATAAAAAAGGCGGGGTGAAACCCCGCCTTTTTCGGCCATTCTGTTCTTTCACCGCCTGCCGATCCGTCGTCGCCGGATGACCGCGATACCGATCAGTCCCGGAGCGAGCAGGAGGGCCGCCGGGGGCAGGGGCACTGGGGCAACTCTCAAGTTGTCCATGGCAAAGTGCTTTCCGAAGCCGGAATAGGAGGCAACGCCCGTCCCTCCGTAAGAGTGGAAGGTCAATTGGTCAACGCCGCCGGACCAGTTTGGAGCATACCACATGGGAGCGTAGGCAGAGACGACAATTTCATCCGACCCGACAAGCATCCCTGAACGGTATCCACTGATCTCAATGTGAAGGCCATTGTTCCACGCGGCCGTAAAATAGGCCCCGCTGAAGGTGAAAGGCGCATCGGCTACGATGGATGCATCGCGTGCCTGACTGTTATAGACCACGTTGTTGATGGACACCACGCCTGCGGAGTAGCCGCTTTTCGCATACTGGGAGGCCGTAGCGTCAAGATAGGTAAAATTGGACCAGGAATAACCGCTGTAACCATCAGGCAGGGGCGTCAGCGTTCCGCTGAGATCATCAAAATCAAGCTCTGCGGCCCCTGCCCCCACCGATAAACCCAATGACAGGGCATATGCGCACAGGAAAACAAACAAAAGCTTTTTCATAAGACCTCCCACCGGCTTATCCAGCAAAGTTAAATCGTGTTCCACGGATCTTGAAGTTGACATCCCCGGCAAACCTTGCAATCAATGTGCTATGAAAGCTTGATTTTCAAAATAATGCAATACCAGATTTAAGGTATTTTCACTACGGTTTGGGAAGCATGGATTAGGCGTGAGGTGTAGTCAGCTAAGACAAAATGGAGCATGACCTGTTTTCCAATCCGTCCGGAGCACTTCAAGGGCATCGCAACGAACTCCATTGATTCGATCAGCCCATCGCGTGATTCCGGAACGAACAGGAAAGGCAGGATCATGAACATGATCCTGCCTTTCCCGGCTGCAGGTCCTTTTATAGCTTGAAGAGAAGATCCACATACGTGGGGATGGGCCACATGTCCCTGGGAATAAGCATCTCCATGCCGTCGATATCTGTGCGCAGGGTCTGTATCGCCGGAAACACCTTGTCACGATAGGCCTCAGCCTGTTTGGAGCAATCGGAAATCCCCTGAGCCGCTTTTAAGGCTTCTTCAAGCCTGGCCAGATTCTTATAGCTCGATGAGAGCAGGGCCCCCAGCTTTTTGATCAGATCTTCCTGTACAGATGCACGGACCGAAACAGCCTGGAAACTGGAAATGGAATCCGCCAGGAATGTCGCATATTCAAGACCGGTGGGCAGAATCTGCTTCTTGACCATGTCGATGGCTACCCGCGCTTCGATGTTGATCTGTTTCGCATAGGTGTCAACATAGATCTCGTAGCGGGAATGCAGTTCCTTTTCGGACAGAACTTCATACGTTCGGAAAAGACTGATAGCCTCCTCCGTGACAAAGGCCTTCAAGGCGTCGATGGAGTTTTTTACATTGGGCAGGCCCCGCCTCTCAGCTTCCCGGACCCACTCCTCGCTGTAATTGTTTCCGTTGAAGATGATCCGGTGATGCTTCTCGTAGATTTCCTTGATGATCACCGCGGCTTCTTTATTTTTGTCCCTGGCCTTTTCGAGGCGGGTGGCGATCTCATCGAGGGATTCGGCGGCAATGGTATTCAAGGCCACGTTGACCCCTGCAATGGATTGCGCCGATCCGACCATCCGGAACTCGAACTTGTTTCCCGTAAAGGCAAAGGGCGAGGTTCGATTACGGTCCGTATTGTCCATGGGAATTTCGGGCAGGGTGTCCACGCCGACTTTCATAGACTGCTCACCCTTGGCCAAGACCTTTTCGCCCTTGGAAAGCGTCTCCAGAATGTCCGTGACTTCTTCCCCCATGAAAATGGAGACGATGGCGGGAGGTGCTTCGTTGGCACCGAGACGGTGATCGTTTCCAGCAGACGCACAGGTCGCCCGGAGGATGTCGGCATGAGTGTCGACAGCCTTGATCAGGGCGCTCAGGAACAGAAGGAACAGGACATTCTCACCGGGGGTGCGGCCGGGATCCAAGAGATTGGTGCCGTCATCGGTGGACAGCGACCAGTTGTTGTGCTTTCCGGAACCATTGATTCCCGCATAGGGCTTTTCGTGGAGCAGGCAGACCAGATCATGGCGCAGGGCGACCTTCTGCATGGTTTCCATGACGAGCTGGTTGTGGTCGGTGGCGATGTTTGTTGTGGCATAAAGCGGAGCCATCTCGAACTGCGTCGGCGCCACTTCGTTGTGCTGTGTTTTGGAGCTTATGCCCATCTTCCACAGCTCGGTATTGAGATCATTCATGTAATCCGAAACCCGGTCCTTGATGGAGCCGAAATACTGGTCTTCCAGTTCCTGCCCCTTGGGGGCCGGCGCGCCGAAGATCGTTCTCCCCGCCAGCATCAGATCGAGACGCTCCATGTAGAACTGTTTGTCAACCAGGAAGTATTCCTGCTCCGGGCCGACGGTGGAGGTGACCTTGGTTGCGGTCCCGTTGCCCATGGCCTTTAAAACCCGCAGGGCCTGTTTGGACACGGCTTTCATGGAGCGCAGCAGGGGCGTCTTCTTGTCGAGAGCTTCGCCGTGGTAGGAGTAAAAGGCCGTGGGAATTGTCAGGGTGACGTTGCCGTTTTCGTCCTCCTTCAGAAAGGCGTTGGAGGTGCAATCCCAAGCGGTATAACCTCTCGCCTCGAAGGTGGATCGCAGGCCGCCGCTCGGGAACGAAGAGGCATCCGGCTCTCCCTGAATAAGCTGCTTGCCGGAAAATTCCACAATTCCGCTGCCGTCTGCGGCAGGCGAGATGAAAGAGTCGTGTTTTTCAGCAGTTATTCCTGTCAGGGGCTGAAACCAGTGTGTGTAGTGCGTCGCCCCTTTTTCGACGGCCCAATCCTTCATGGCATTGGCAACGACATTGGCGATGTCCGGCCGCAAAGGCACATCTTTTTCGATCGTTTCCTTCAGCGCCTTGTAAACATCCTTGGGCAACCGCCCCTTCATCACTTTATCGCTGAATACATTAGAACCAAAAATTTCAGCAAGATCCATCGTTCTCTCCTTATTTTACCTTTTTGCATCATGCCCATGAATTTCACCTCATGAGCCTGGAGTTATCTTTAGTCGACCGTTTCAGTGCGCACATTATTGTATCGACAGCAGGAAATGTGCACATTTTTGTCTTAAATACGGACTGGCGCTTCACGCCTTTCTCTTCTGCGTCGAAAGCCTTTTCTTTTCGGCATCCGTAGGATACTCTGAAAAGATATTATTATAAACATATTGTAATACCTCATTAATTCTGATGTTCCGTGGTCCGTTTTCCTGTCTGAATTCTTTCGTCGACGGACGGAATTCTCCCGGTATTCACCGGTTGTTCCATAACGTTCTTTTCAGCGGCTTGTAAAGTGCATCTTTCCTGCCATCCTGCACGGAGGTGGAATGGCAGGGGAAATGGCCCGGAATGCAATCTTCAGACGGACATAAAAAGGGAGAATATTCAAGAAGACACGGCGATTGCAGCCGGGTCGATCCCCTCTGTTCCCGACTCCAGAGAGATGTTCGTCTCATTGCTCCTCAAGGTTTTCGCCTCTTTCCCCTTTTGTATGGGTTGCCTTGGGCAGAGATCGGGGTCTTTCAGGAATATCTTAAACGGGATTTTTGTTCAGGCATGGCTTTCCGGGCTGTATTTTCCGCGAACATAACATAATTATTCCGGAATGAACACAAGGATTCCAGAACGGCCCTATGGAAGGGATTTGCCATTGGCCTTGCCTGCCCAATTTCGGATATGGTAGAAGAGGATGGGAAGCTACCTTGATGAGAGGAGATCAACCATGAACGGCCATAACGGTAAAGGGGAGAAGGCCCCGAACCCACTGCTGGTCAAGTTTACGCCCCTGCTGAAGGCGCAGGAACCTGAAGGCCCCATCCTGGATCTGGCGTGCGGGGCGGGGCAAAACGGCCTGTTTCTGGCTGGCTTGAACCTACCGGTCATCCTGGCTGACCGGTCCCGGGAGGCTCTGGAAGAGGCCAGGCGATCGGCAGAGGCCAGGGGCCTTCAGGTCCAGTTCTGGGAAATCGACCTGGAGACGGGAGAAAACTCCCTCCAGGAGGACTATTACCGGACCATCATGGTTTTCCGCTATCTCCACCGGCCCTTGATGCCGTCTCTGAGGCAGGCGATCCGCAGGGGAGGAATCCTCATTTATGAAACGTTTACAATTGAACAGCCCAGATACGGCCGCCCCCACAATCCCGATTTTCTGTTGAGGCCCGGGGAACTGGCTGGCTGGTTCGAGGACTGGGAGATCATTCATTCCTTTGAAGGCCTTCTGGAAAATCCCACCAGGGCGATGGCCCAGCTTGTCTGCCGCAAGCCCGCCTGAGTCCGATCCCGATGCACACCTGGAACAAAATTGTTGATCGATCCCCGGCCAAGGGAAAAGCCCTTTAAATAATTTTTACAGATATCGTTCATGATCAGCCAGTTGGACATTCCTTGTTCATGGGCACACATCTTGATCTTACCTTGAAATGAGCGAAGGATGATCCGGCTTTTCAACACGCAGGGTTCCCGGCCATGCCGGCTGATGCGCTGACCCGCAGGGGACGCGCGGAAGGTTCGCTGTGTGACTCAAACCGCTTCAGAACAATTTTCACGAGTTCCCTGGAGAAGATGTCATGGAAAAAATACCCGCCCGAGCCAGCACGGGGCTTGAAGGTTTAGACAAGGTTATCGACAGCCTGAGAATCGGCGACAATGTCGTCTGGCAGGTGGATTCCATCTCGGACTACCGCTCTTTTGTCAAGCCTTTCGTGCAGCACGCCCTTTCTGAAAACCGAAAAGTCGTGTATCTGCGTTTTGCCCAGCATGAGCCGCTTCTGGAAGAGAACAGGCGGATTACCCGTTATCACCTCGATGCCCAGAGCGGCTTCGAGTCGTTTTCGTCCGAGGTTTACAACATTGCGACCCGCGAAGGAGAAGGGGTCTTTTACGTCTTTGATTCCCTTTCGGATCTTCTGTCCGCCTGGGCCACGGATCTGATGATCGGCAACTTTTTCCGGATCACCTGCCCCTATCTTTACCAGCTCGATACCGTTGCCTATTTTGCCCTGCTGCGCGACAACCACTCCTATAAAACCGTTGCCCGGATTCGGGAAACAACCCAGGTTCTCCTGGATGTCTACAATGTGGAAGACAGGATATACGTCCATCCCCTGAAGGTCATGGGACGCCATCTTCCCACCATGTTTCTCCCGCACCTGAAGAGTGCTAACCGTTTTTCGCCGGTAAGCAGCAGCGCGGACACAGGGCAGCTCGTCCGCTATTTTTCCGGAAAGGGGCTGGAAAGCGCCAAGCGAAATCTCGATTACTGGGATCGGCTTTTTCTTCATGTCCGGGATCTACTGCAGGGAGGGATGGACGAGGAGGAGGAAGGAAAGATCCTCGACCATCTCTGCGAGATCATGATCGGGCGGGAGGAGCGGATCCATGAGCTTGCCAGGCACTACCTCACCCTGGAAGACCTCTGCAACATCAAGGCACGGCTTATCGGGACGGGCTACATCGGCGGCAAGGCGGCAGGCATGCTGATCGCACGCAAGATGCTGCTTCAGGATTCTTCCTTCGACTGGCCGCGCTATCTGGAGCCGCACGACTCCTTCTTCATCGGTTCGGATGTCTTCTACACCTACATTGTGGAAAATGGCTGGTGGAAACCGCGTATGGATCAGAAGACGCAGGAAGGGTACTTCGATGTCGCGCGGACTTTGCGCGAACAGATGCTTCACGGCAGGTTCCCCGATGAAATCGAGGAACAGTTCTGGCGGGTGATTGAGTATTTTGGCCAATCTCCGCTGATTGTGCGCTCCAGCAGCCTTCTGGAAGATGCCTTTGGAAATGCCTTTGCGGGCAAATATGAAAGCCTGTTCTGCGTCAATCAGGGGCCTCCCGAAGAACGCTACCGGCAGTTTCGTGAGGCGGTTCGTCGCATTTTCGCCAGCACGATGAATGAAGACGCCCTGGCCTACCGGCTGCAGCGGGGATTGGAACAGCATGACGAGCAGATGGCCCTCCTGGTTCAGCGGGTCTCCGGCTCCTACCGGAAGGAGTTTTTCTTCCCCGATCTGGCGGGAGTCGGCATCTCCTACAACACCTTTGTCTGGAAGAAGGAGATGGACCCCAGGGCCGGCATGGTCCGATTGGTGCTGGGGCTGGGAACACGGGCGGTTAACCGGGTTGAGAACGATTACCCCCGCGTTTTTCCCCTGGATGCCCCTTCCCTGCGTCCCCATTCCGGTGGCAGTGACATCAGGAGATATTCTCAGCACGATGTGGATGTCCTCAACATCAGCAAAAATGAATTTGAAACCATCCCGGCCAATGCTGTCCTGTCCGGGGATATGGGAATCCAGTCCGAGATGGTCGGGCTTCGGGATCATGAAAGTGAGCAGCTGTTAAAAGAGCGGGGGCGGGGCGGCGAAGAGAGGTGGATCCTGACATTTGACAGGCTTCTCTCTGAGACTCCTTTCCCGGGCGTCATGCAGAACATGATGAAAACACTTGAAGCAAAGTACGATTATCCAGTGGATATCGAATTTACGACCAATTTTACCGGCGACGGCGCTTTCATGATCAATCTCGTCCAGTGCCGTCCGCTGCAGACCAAGGGCCGGAGCGAGGGGATCCGGGTGGACATTCCGTCCAAGCTGGCCCTGGAGCAGATCCTTTTCCAGACGGAGGGCAACTTTATGGGCGGAAGCATTGCCCAGGGGCTGAAGCGTCTTGTCTATGTGGATTACGAAGAATACAGCCGGCTGTCTCTCTCGGAAAAATACGATGTTGCCCGACTGATCGGCAGGCTGAACCGGATCAGCAAGCGGGAAGACTGCCCCGCCATTCTGTTGGGCCCGGGCCGATGGGGCACCACGACCCCCTCGCTGGGCGTGCCGGTGAGGTTCGCCGAGATCAACAATTTCGTGGCGATTGTCGAAATCGCCTACATGACGGGGAGCCTGATGCCGGAACTGTCCTACGGCACGCACTTCTTCCAGGATCTGGTGGAGACGGACATTTTTTATGTGGCCCTCTTCCCGGAACAGGAGGAGTTCCTCTTCAATGTCGGCGTCATCCGGGAGGGGGAAAACCGGCTGCCCGTTCTTCTTCCGGAAAGCGCCCGTCATGAAAAGACGGTCATCGTCCGGGACGTGGAAAAGGAGAAATTCACGCTCTTTGCCGACATCGTTTCCCGTAAGGTCCTCTGTTACCGTTCGGTCATCCGGTAGGAATCGTCCCAAGGTCCCGTCAAAGTTCGGAAATTTATTATAAATATCATGCACTTACAAAATAAAGTGCTTTTCGCTCTTTATTCAATAAATACAATGTATTACGAATTTAGATGACTTGCCCTTGGAATCGTCCTCTTGCATCTTTTTCCCGGATCGGAAATAATCTCTATGTAAACGTCCATGACACGGAGGCCATAAAGGTCAGGGTTACAGGACTGACACGACGGCCACGTTCGATTGGATCCATCAAGGAAGAACTCAGGAACGCCGAGGGAAGATCATGATCCAGGAGGAACGAGTCGAAGCGCTCAATGCCATGGAGCGAAGAAAGGGGAAGTATGTGCTTTACTGGATGCAGGCTTCCCAGAGAGCACAGTGCAACCATGCCCTGGAATATGCCATTGTGCAGGCCGATGCCCTCGGCATACCGGTTGTTGCATTTTTCGGAATAACGGACTCTTTTCCCGAGGGCAACCAGCGGCATTACAAGTTTATGCTGGAGGGCCTCCGCGATGCAAAGCGCTCCCTGGAGAAGAGGGGCATACAGCTCGTGATCCAGCGCTGTTCTCCGGAGCGGGGGGCCTCCATGATGAGCCGGGATGCCGCCCTGGCCGTTGTGGACCGGGGCTATCTCAGGATACAGAAGGCCTGGCGAAGGGATGGGGCCGCGGCCATGGATTGCCCTCTGCTCCAGGTCGAAAGCGACGTCGTCGTCCCGGTGAAAGAAGCGTCCCCCAAGGAGGAATATTCCGCGGCTACGATCCGGAAAAAACTCCGTCGCAAGCTGACTTCGTACCTGGTCCCCTTGAAGGAAGCCCGGCCCTTGGCCGATTCCCTTGCCCTGGATTTTGAATCTTTTCCCGTCGAGGATGTGGAACAGGCCCTTTCTCACCTCGAAGTGGATCGGAGTGTCCAGCCCGTCCCCGTTCTTCGGGGCGGATCCGAGGAGGCGGGCAGGCATCTTGAAATTTTTCTCGATGAAAAACTGGAGCATTATGCCGAGTTCAGAAATGATCCCACGCGGAGTTACCTCTCTCTCATGAGCCCCTATCTCCATTTCGGACAGATCTCACCCCTGCACATCGCCCTGAGAATCTCCGGCTCGGGAGCCGCCGACGCCGAGGCCTATCTCGAGGAGCTCATCGTCCGGCGGGAGTTGGGCATCAACTTCGTCTTCTACAATGACCGATACGATACGTTTGCATCCCTTCCCGACTGGGCGATCGGAAGCCTCAAAGCCCACGGGCAGGACCCCCGTCCTTATCGCTACTCCCGCCGGGAGTTCGAGGAGGGGAACACTCACGACCCCTATTGGAACGCCGCGCAAAGGGAGATGGTGTTACGGGGGAAGATGCACGGTTATATGAGAATGTACTGGGGAAAGAAAATCCTGGAGTGGAGTTCGACTCCCGAGGAGGCTTACCAGACCGCCATCTACCTCAACAACAAGTATGAACTGGACGGCAGGGATCCCAGCGGCTTCATGGGGGTCGCCTGGTGCTTCGGGAAGCACGACCGCCCCTGGGGGGAGCGGCCCATTTTCGGCAACATCCGATACATGAACGCGGGGGGATTGAAGAGAAAATTTGATGCGGACGGGTATGTGCAATTGGTCCGGCGATGGGAATCACAGAACGCTGAAGTCGGAGCAGAGGGGAACGATCTTCCCCGTTAGAAAAACCCACCGGGAGTATGGATGCATCTGAAAAGAGATCCGGATTCGGATCGCTCTTCCTTCGCCAGCGGCAAAGACCCGTTTCCGGAAGCGATCTTCCGGAAACAGATCATCGTTTCCGGGATCTGCTCCGGATCCCTTCCTGCGGCGGTTGGCCATGCTTTATGATGCGCTGCCGCAGCGCATTGCCCCTTGTCCGGATTCCCACTCGCTGAGCCCGTCGTCGTTTTTCGCGGGGGCCCCGGCCGCCAGCGGGATAATCTTCCGGTACACCCCTTCCGGCGGTCTTTTTTGTCCGTCAACCGTCAAGAGCCTGTCCACTGAGATGCCAAAGAGTCTTTCGTTCTCCTCGAGGCAGGGCAGGATGAGATTCCAGTCCGCCTCGGTGACGGACGCAAACTGCCCGCCGTTGAGCTGTTCATCGACCAGCCTTTTCCGGGGATCCCTCACATAGATCGCCCCGCCGGAAGCCAGGGAAAAGATGTTGGAGCCAGGATAAGGCGATTCATATTCGCGGATCGTTCCGTCGCTATCCTCGAAACCGATGCCGTTGAGGATCACAAAACCGCCGCCGTTGAGGGGATCGCCGGCCATGAAGGACTCCGCAAGGTAGTCCAGGGCCGTCCCGTTGATGACGACATGGGGTTTGCCGACGGCGTTGATAAGGGGCCGTCCCGCGGCATTCCCCATGATGTAGGCACTGCCGCCCTTGGCGCCGTACATGAAGGTCTGTCCGACATCACCGTAAACGACCAATTTCCCATCTTTCATGATCTGGCAGAGCTGATCCTGGGCATTTCCATGGACATGGATCTCCAGACCGTCGATGCCCGATGCCAGGTAATCGCCCGATGAGCCGTAAACGTCAATCCGCACATCCCTCACCGCCGGGCCGAACCCGCAGCCGGTAAAACGCTGGCCCCGGTACCTGTAAACGATGAACCTCTTCCAGCCGAGTCTGTAAGCGGCCACGATCAGCACCGCGTCGCAGAGGTCGCCTTCCGGCTCGAAGCGTTCCGCGTCAAGAACGAGGGTCCGTTCATTTTTCCCGGGCGCGCGCAGCTGACCTCGGGTGGCAAAATCGATCCGTCTGAAGGCGGCTTCAGACGCCTCCGAAATCAGGGGGGTCGCAGAAAAGATCTTCTCCAGGGCGATCTTCAGGATATGCTGGATGGAACGCCTCTTGATCCTGCCCGTGTCGTACCGCCGATCATTTAAAAGGGTCAGGGCGTCAATCGCCGTTTGCTTGAATTCGTCGCGCTCCAGGGCGTAACGCATGACCGTTTCAACGGCAAACCGGAACCGGTCGGGATCAGAACCTCCGATCTGGTCCCGGAGGCAGGAAAAAATCTTCTGCGCGGCCGCAGGGGAATTTCTTTCAGAAAAGAGTCCGGCCAGTTCGTTTTCGGTCTTTTGGCACGCTTCCGTGACGATCACCGGTTTGGAGAGGTCGCAGACAACCTTGTCTCTGGGCGTTTCGATGATCTTTCCAAACTTGTCCGTACAGGTGAGCGTCCTGTTTTCCGAACCGTCTCCGGCCTCCTGAAGGCTGAAGATGAAGGAGCCGCCGTCCGTGTAGCTGCCGCCGCGGGCATTCCAGTATTTGTCGGCAATGGGCCCGAAGCGCGGATCTTCCCGTTCCAGGGAGATGAGCGTGGCGTCAATGGCCTGCTTTTCGGAGCAGATCAGACCGATGGACACCTCTCCCTCCTGCAGGGCGAACACCTGGGGGCGGAGCATGGCCGTGTCCGTAATGCCGATCAGCTGAAACCGGCTGGTCCTGACGTCATTCCTGGCAATGATGAAGAACCAGGGTCCATCGGGTGAGGCGTTGACGTGATGGGTCGAAATGGCCTTGTAGAGCTCCTGCTTTTCTGTCGGAAGCATGTCGAAATCCATTTCGGAGGTTGGCGCCATGGCCTCGATCAGGTATTCCAGGGGATACTTGTAGACGCGGCTCCACAGGTCGAGGAGCAGCGCAGCTTCCTCCGTATCGGTGAGAAACAGGGGGGTGTAGTTCCTCTGTTTGAGGTATTCGTAAATGGACTGATAGTTCGCGAAATCGCCGTTGTGCACCAGGGCTTCATTGAGGGCGCTGAAGGGGTGGCAGCCGCCGGGGTGCCAGACGCGCCCCCGGGTGGGATACCGCTGGTGGGCCAGCCAGACGTGCGCCTTGAAGTCATCCAGTTTGTAGTAGCGGACCACATTTTCCGCATACCCGACGATTTTCAAGATCATCATGTTCCGCCCATGGGACATGACAAAGGCCTTCTTTTCACCGAGAGAGGCGTAATACCGGGTGTTGATCCGGAAGCTGTTCTGATAGACGAACTCGTCCTCGGCATCCCGCCGGTCCAGGGAGGAGAAACCATGGTCCCGAATGAACTGGTCCAGGACGTCGTCCCTAACGCGGACGAAATAGCGCATAATGTCCGGGGGTCTGACTTCAAGGCCGATGCTTCGATAATCATCGATCGTGGCCAGTTTCTCGGACTTGTCTATCCGGAAATATGGCTGAATGTACGTATGTTCTATCTCCTCGGCCACCTCGGTTTCAAGGATGGCGATGTGGAGCATGTAATCCTCATCGAGGACCTGCCGGGAGACTCCCAGTGTTTCCGGAATAAACCCCACCGCGCCGATGCCCCCGCCTTTCCCGTTGCCCCGGTTGTGCATCTGGACGGACGGTTCAAAGATGTTCTTCCCGGTGACGGGGATGGAACTGATGAATCCCGTTACCCCGCAGCCGCCTTCCTCCTCCGTATTCGATGGGAGATCGGGCACCCGGCTACAGAGTTCCGTGCGTGAAAGCAATATTTTGTCAGCGCTATCCATGATTTGCAAGCTCCGCTTTAATTACTGTAATCTATGTGCTCCAGCAGATCCGTCCGCCCGACAAGCTCCTTGACACTCTTCATGCCGAACTTCTGAAGGATCTCAACCAGCTGGACATTCCATGCATGGTAGAAATTGGTCAGGCGTTGGGTCGCCCACTCCTCGGTGAAGAGGTCTGCCAGCTCGGAGTCCGTTGAAGCGATGCCCCGGGCGCAGCCCCGCCCCGATTCACAATTGCCGCAGCGGACACATTCCAGGGCAATCAATTCAGCCGTTCCAACCACAACTCCATCTGCGCCAAGACAGATCGCTTTCGCCAGGTCATGGGCGGTCCGGATCCCTCCCGAAGCGATGAGGGTAATGGCGTCCCGAACGCCCTCATCCTTAAGGAAACGATGAACCTTGACGATGCCGTATTCGATGGGCATGGCAATGTTTTTCTTGGCGATATCCGGCGCCGCTCCGGTGCCCCCGTAACCGCCGTCGATGTGGAGAATATGCGCGCCGGCATAGTAGGAGCCGACAGCCACCATGTCCACGTCATTGGGCGTGGAGACCTTCACGGATACCAGGGCCTGGGGGTTCATCTCCTTGATCCAATCGATGTGCTTCTTATGATCCTCAATGGAATAAACCGAGTGAAAGGGAAAGGGCGAAAACAGGGAGGTTCCCTTGACGGCCTCGCGCATCCTGGCGACGCTTTCCGTATTCTTCTCTCCCAGCAGGTGTCCGCCAAGGCCTGGCTTCGCGCCCTGGGCGTACTTGAACTCAACGATCCTCACCCGCTGGATCGTCTCCTCGCGGACCCCGAAGAGACCGGTGGCCACCTGGGTGATCACGTGGTCATCATAGGGGATGAGGTTCTCCGGATAACCGCCTTCACCGGTACAGGTAAAGGTATTCCAGATGGTGGCATTGCGCGCCTTGGACACCATCGTGGGGAGACTGACGGAACCGAAGGACATGCCGCCGCCGTACATGGGGGTCGAGATGACCACATTCCCCCGCCCGTCGTTTCTCCGGTTCAGCTCAATGGTCGTGGAGATTTCGGACGTGTCGACATGCGGCGGATTGGCGGGAAATTTGAATCGCAGCTTGTCAAATCCGCCGCCGGAATTGCCGACGGAATATTCGAGGTCCGTCCTCGTGGGCGGATAACCCGTTTCGGCCATGATCCACGTTGCCGTAATGATGTCCGCCGTCCAGCGATAATCTCCCAGGGTATCGTACATGGGGTTCAGCGACAGGCTCAGGGCCTGTCGCGGACACTTGCCGATGCAGCAGAACTCCTTGCTCAAGCATTCAAAGCCGATGCACTTGTAGTCGATCGGCGGATTGACCCTGTTGTGCCCTTCAACCCGTTCATGAACTCCGTAAGGGCACGTCCTGGCGCAGGTTCCGCAGTTGATGCAGGCATCCGACCGGGTGATCTTGTATTTCGGCACCTGGTGCCGGAAACGCGAAGGGGTCTCTTTGATGGTTACGGCTGATGGTTTCATAGGTTGACTGCTTCCCTGTTTTTAAATAGTTTTCCAAAGGTGTCCTCGTCGACCTCCTCAAAGAAGATCGCCCGGCCCGTTTCTCCCCGCAGACGTCGGGCTTCCCGGATTCCCATGGCCCCCATCACCTCGAGAAGCTGCGAATGCCAGGCGCCCATGAGATTGATGACCCTCCGGGCAAGGATCGGCACGGGGATTTCTTCCAGTCCGCTCGGAAAAACCAGGAACTTTTCAGGCTCTTCATACAGCCGGACCCCCATCGCGATGAGCAGGGGCAGGTCCACGGCCGCTAGGTCCGCGCCGCAGATCATGGCCTTGGGGACATGCTCCGCCATGGCGATTCCCCCGGAAAAGATCAGGGTGACCTCGTCGCGGATCCTTTCACTGACAAGCCGCTGGTGGACGGACCGGATGATGTCCTTGAGCACCCTGGGAGGGGAGGTGGTATGACCATCCGCCTCCATGCCGCGGTAGTCGGCAGCGATATGGATGATCTCCACGCCGCTGTGGGCCAGCCTGGAAACCGTTTCCTCGACACCGTTGCCCGCCTGGATCCGAACGATGACCGAAGCGCCGCAGATTCCCTTCATTTTGTCCTTTATGCCCGAAATATTGTTCAGAAGTTCACCGTCATACACCAGGGCGGCCAGCCGTGCTTTTTTCAGGAAGGCCGAGTACCGGTCAATGTCCTGATGGGTCAGCAATGGAACAATGTTCCCGGCGTAGGGCTCCATCTCCGGCGTCAGACCGTCCGCGGGCAGAAGAAGGAATGTCTCAATCTCCGCCGCCGCTTTGGCCAGGGCGGCCAGGACATTTCCCTTTAGGTTGTCGGCCGGAAGGTCAAAGACCAGGGGAAGGGGGAGATGGACTGTATCGAATGTCTTCGACAGCAGCCGCCCTTTATCATCAAAGGACAGATGATTGAGTTTCCTGCCCAGCTCAACGGCGGTACTGATGTACTCACGTCCATGGATTCCGTCCCGGGTGGGACGGACGATCTCCGACATGTCCGTCCACATGCCGTCAAATCCCGCACCGGTAAATGGGCCTCTGTATCCGGCCCCGGATACGGGCACCTTTCCGTCCTCCGCCTGCTTCCAGAGGGCAATGAGCATATGGGATTTCCAGTAAGAGCCGTCGTTGTTCAGGAAGTCCTGGTTCAGCGATTTTTCCAAGGCCCCCCGGGGGCACTCCTGTATGCACCGGAAACAGTTCCTGCAGACGGCCGTGTTGGGAGCCGCCATCTTCCGGGGATCGCCCTCCTCCCGCTTATGGGCTTCATAGATGCACACCTTGGTGCACTTGCCGCAGTTGATGCAGTTTTCACCCCGCGTGATCCTGAACTTGAACAGGTATTCCATGTCCAGGTGGGTCGCTTTTGTGGAAATGTGGTATTTCTTCGGCATCGTCGCTCTTCTTCTCTGTGAAATGAAGTTGATCGATCTGGATCAGGCGTTTCTCTCCACCATCTCCCAGTACTCGTTACTCTTGTCGACCTTCTGCAGAAATTCCGTTATCTGGGCTTCCGGACGGCCAAACTTGCCTTCAAGCCTCTGTTCCAGAGCATCCCAGAACCTCATCAGTTCGAGGTTGGTCTGGCAGATCTCCTCGCATGCCTTACAGTGCATGCACATGAAGGCATTTGCCGCTTCATCCCTGGTCACTTCCTTTCCTTCAATGAGCTTCTTGGCCAGGGCGACTTTCCCCTTTGCCGTAACCCCCTCGTTGTGCGTGATCAGGTAGGCGGGACAGACGGCAAGGCAGTTGCCGCACTTGGCGCAGGCATGGGTGCTTAACTCGAAATCAAGGTGGTCGATTTTCTCATCCTTTCCGAAGAGCAGCGTGGCCGCCTTGCCGATGACCGGAGACAGCAAGGTCAGGAGATTCATGGAAAAGCGGAACACAGCCGGTTGAAAGACGAGGGAGGCAAAGGCCGTTGAGTCGACCGCAAAGAATTTCCCCGGGTTCAGGATACCGTTCGGATCCACCTTGGCCTTGTAAGCCTTCAACGCCCTCTGCCTCTCCGGACTGTACAGGGCATCGATGAAGGCGGCATTCCAGAGGCCCAGGCCGTAGGGCTCGGCCCCCAGGGAAACGGCTTTTTGAGTGAGCATGGAAACGAGGGGCATATTGATCATGTATTTTTTCTTCCGTGAGTCACAGAGAAAGGTGGCCATGATCAGCGCCTTTTTTTCATCGAGGATATAGGAGTCGATGCAGATTTCCACACCGAACCGGTCTCCAAGCCTCTTTGCCTCTTCAATAAACTCTGAGGCCGCGGAAATCGCGATGATGATTTCGCTCGCCAGAATGGTCGGCCCCAGGCGCTTGGTCTTCATTCCGAAAAGACGCTCATTCCAGAGGTAGCGCGCGGCATAACGGGGCGCCGCCTCGATGATCCCTGTTTTGGCTATGAATCTTTCGAATCGCTCTTCATCCTCGGCACTTCCGAACTCAAACAGGACGCCAGGGCTCTTCCTGAAAATCTCGGCGCGGATGACCTCGTTGGTGTCGTTGAGATGATTCTCATCCAGAAAGCGGATGACGTTGGGATTGAGATTCTCGGAGCTCCTGCTTTTCAAGAAGCGATCGATGAATTCAAAAGCCGCCCAGTCGTTCTTGAAATAAAGCAGATGGGCATAAGAGGCTTCCGGCACATCCCGCAGTTTGAGCGTGGCCTCAACGATGATTCCAAGCTCCCCTTCGGTGGACACAAAGAAGTTGAATTCCGGGTCGGAAGGGGAAAGCGCCTTGAGCTCCCCGGCGCCGGTGATCACCTTCATCGAAACGATCTGCCTTGACAGGTGCCCGTACCTGAAGCTGTTGATTCCGTAGCCCCCCGTGGAGATCCAGCCGGCCACGGTAGAGAACTTGCTGGAGGGGTAGGTCATCAGGCACAGCCCCACCTTCTTGGCCATCAGATCGATATCGCTCCACCTTGCACCCGCCTCAACGGTAACGGTCTTATTCCCGGTGTTCATCTCCAGGATTTTCCGGAACGGAGACAGGTCCACAACAATCCCGGCCTTCGTCGGAATCACGCCACCGAAGCCCCATGATGCAGAACCTCTCGGTATGACGGGTATTTTCTCCCTGTTGGCAAACGCCAGGATCTTCTGGAGCTCGTCTACGCTTTTCGGCTGGACGACAAAATCGGGTTGCGTTTGAAAAAATGTCCTGGTCATAATGTCGGGAACATCCCCGATATCATGGGAGAACATCTCTCTTTCTTCCGGCTTGTCGAGGATGGTGATATCGCCCGCGATCTTTCTGAATCCTTCTATCGATTTCATGTTTCCCCTGTCTCTTCAACTCTCATTCATATCGAGAGGCAAGCCCCCTCTTGTTCTCAGAGATGACAGAATGAACTCTGATTTGTTCCTTAAACCGCAAGATAAGTGCCACGATCTGAACGTTACTTCCGGGGGCTCCAGGGAGAATGCATTTTTTCTATCTGCGGGAGGGGATATTGGGACCTAGTATTTCAATTGGCTAATAATGAAGGGGAAAAATTAAATTTTCTTCGTTTCCAAGCAGCAAGAAATTTCGATATGATTACTCCATAAATCCATTTTTGAAGCTGCAGCAAACTTTGAACGGGAAAATAAAGGAACTAAATTGTATAAAAATTTAATTTCAGAACAAATTTGTTCCTTATGGAATCTTTGTTATTGCGACCAACCCTTTGAATAGAACTCACTGCCGGCACATATTGATCCTATAAAAAATTGGGTTCATTCATGAAAGTAGGATTTGGACAGGACGCTCTGAATTCAGCCGCGCGGAAAGCACCTTAAAGAACTTTCTCACTGAGATGGAAGTTCCCTCTCGAAAGAGGTGATTATTCTTCACGAATGATGAAACTCTGTTGCCCCCCCGGCTTTGCCGGGGGTGCAACGAAAAAACTACACGTATGTCCCCTGGATATAATCATTCAGATGCTTAATCAGATCCTCATGTTCCGAAAGCGTGGCTTTAACAACATTGCCGATGGAAATGATGCCCACCATCTTATCCCCGTCGAAAACCGGCAAATGACGGATGTTATTGTTCGACATGACGGCCAAACATTCCGCTGCTGTGCTGTTGACATTAACGCTTATAACCGGTGCGGTCATAATTTCCCTGACTTTTGTTGCGTTAGGATCTCCGCCTGCCAGGGTGATCTTCCTCGAATAATCCCGTTCTGTTACAATACCCACCAGCTTGTTGTTCTCGACCACGGTAAGTGCCATCACATTCTTCTCCAACGCCAGTTGCAAGGCCGAATAGGCGCTATCGTCAGGACTAATGGAAAAGATGTCGCTGTACCCTTTTGCCTTTAACATATCTCTTGCGTTGACTATAAACATTGCCTTACCTCCTTAATCCAGAGCTGTTTAAAATAGTTAGAACTGTCCAAGTTACTCAGTGAATCCAAGTAATTATTTTTCCTTCTTACTTAAGTTCATTTGTGAGCGTGAAACACTTTTTCGATTTTTTAACTTTTCTTCTACCCCAAAGCATTAACAGCCTGCTACATTTAACAACAACATAAAAAAGTACATTTTGAAATCTCTCTGTTTCAGGTGTTGATAACGGGTTACTATTAAAAAAACAGATTCGATTTTTATTATATTTTTTAATAGCAGGCAATCCTATGTTTGTCAATTTTATTGATCCAAGTAAACATATCCTGGTTCTCACAATTTTTCCGATCTGGCGATTTTTATATGAAAACCGGGGGGGTGAAAGAAGTATCAGTTGACAAAGCAGGTGCAGGAATGGATCCTCATGGAAAATTCATATTCCATGAGGATCCATTGATCGAAAAACTGGCGTTAAAGTAGACTAATGTCCTGACTGAAAGAGTCAATTACTTCTGCTTCCATCAGATTTACATCAAAAACGGGTTTACGTACATCAAAGAGGATGTATTTTCAATCCGAAGGCCCAGGAATCCAGGGCAAGTCATCTAAATTCGTAATACATTGTATTTATTGAATAAAGAGCGAAAGGCGCTTTATTTTGTAAGTGCATGATATTTATATTAAATTTCCGAACTTTGACGGGACCTTGCCAGGAATTCAAATCAGGGCTTGAAATAGGACATTTTTGTCCGAGTTCCTTTTTGACCGGCCGCGGGCTACGTTTCCCGACAAGCCAAGGCGGGAATCCTTCAGGGACTTTGTTGAATCATTTGAATCGCGGCAGCAAGCAAGACCGGTCAGTCGGCGGAGATTTCCGCCAAGGATGGCCTCCCGTTCCCGATCCCCGATGGCCAGGGAAAGCACTTTCTGCAGTTCGGCCTTCATGGTGCCGAAGGGGATGTCCGACCCGAAGAGAATCCGCTCCGCTCCAACTTCCTGAACAAAGCGCCCGATGGTTTGCGGTGTGGCCAGGGCCGTATCGAAAAAGACGTGCTCGTTCTTCTTGAAGACGGCGAGGAAGTCCAGGGGATTTCCACCCAGCATCCCCAGGTGGGGAATGATGAGGTTGAGTTTTCCGGACCGCTTTGCCAGGACTTTGGTAAATTCAAACTCTTCCTCGACGATCAGGGGCAGGCCGATGGCCCCCGACTGTTCCAGAAATTCCGGCAGCGCCGGGTCATTCAGGACCTCATAGTTTGAAGAGCAGTCCGAAATCCCCCGTGTCCAGTGCCATTTTCCCCCGAAAAAACCTTTCTCCCGGGGAATGGTCCGCAGGTCGTCGGGGATGTAATAATAGGGGATGAACTGGGGGATGCGGCGGGCTTCCTCCAGGAGCTCCCCGTTGATTCCCTCATCCGCCAGGGCCTGTGAGGGGAAAGGAAAGATCACGATCCGGTCCACGCCGCTCTGTTGCGCCTGCCGAAGCAGCTCCTCGGTGGTCACGGTTATGCCCATTTGTGCGGAAGGCCCCCAGTGGGTATGCGAATCAATGATTTCCATGGGTCATCCTCCACGTATTTCGGAATGTCCTGCTGGACATCCCCGCTCTTCGAACTTCTTCCCGCTGACTACTCGAAACAGAGCTTCTGGATTTCCCCGGGCGGTTTCAGTGGGTATTTTCCTGTGTAGCAGGCCAGGCAGAAGGACTCCGGGTTCATGTTCGCACTCCGGACCAGCCCGCTCAGGCTGAGGTAGTGCATGGAATCCAGACCGATGAACCGGGCAATCTCCTCTTCGCTGTCTCGATGGGCGGCCAGGAGCTCTCCCTTTGCCGAAAAATCGATCCCGTAGGGGCAGGGAAAGCGGGTCGGCGGACAGCTGATGGCCATGTGGAGAGACTTCGCCCCGTTTTCCCGGAGATAACGGACCCTGTTGCGGCTGGTTGTCCCCCGGATGATGGAATCTTCAACAATCAATATCCTTTTTCCCGCAATCAGCGGCTTGACGGGGTTCAGCTTCACCCTGACGGCGAAATCCCGCATGGGCTGTGTCGGCTGGATAAAGGTCCGGCCCACATAGTGGTTGCGGATCATCCCCATCTCGAAGGGGAATCCGCTCTCTTCCGCATACCCCAGGGCGGCATAGTTGCCCGAATCTGGGAAAGGCATGACAAAATCGGCATCGGGCCGGTATTCCTGCGCCAGGGCATGGCCGAACCGCTTCCGGCAGAGATAGACATTCTGCCCGAAGATCTGGCTGTCCGGCCTGGCGAAATAGATGAGCTCGAAGACGCAGTGGGAATGGGGCATGCGGGGAAAGGGGCTCAGGCTGGTCACCCCCTGTTCATCAATAAGAATAATTTCACCCGGTTCGACGTCCCGGAGATACTGGGCGCCCAGGAGATCAAAGGCGCAGGTCTCCGATGCCACAACCCATCCGTCATTAAGGCGTCCCAGCGACAAAGGGCGGAAGCCGCGGGGGTCGCGGAAGGCGATAATCGAGTTCCGGGTCAGCATGACGATGCTGTAGGCGCCCTGAACCCGCTGGAGCGCCGCTTTCAGAGCCGCCTCAATGCCTCTCTTGAGATGGGGCGCCATGAGGTGAACGATGACCTCGCTGTCCATAGTGGATTGGAAGATGGATCCGGAGTCTTCCAACTCCCGGCGCAGGGACTGGGCATTGATCAGATTGCCGTTGTGCCCCAGGGCGTAGTATTCTTCCCCGTGATGAACGACAAAGGGCTGAGCGTTGGACAGGGAGGATGAACCGGTTGTGGAATAGCGGACGTGTCCGATGGCCATGGTGCCGGGAAGGCGGGCCAGATGTTCTTCATGGAACACTTCGGAGACAAGCCCCATCCCCTTGTAAGTCCGAACCGTGTGTCCGTCCGCCGTTGCAATGCCTGCGCTTTCCTGACCCCGGTGCTGCAGGGCGAAAAGCCCGAAAAAGGTGAGCCGTGCAGCTTCGGGATGCCCGTACACGGCAAAAATGCCGCAGGCCTCGCGGGGTTTATCTTCAAAAACTAGCTCTTCATCCATGGTTTTCATGCCTGCACCTTGTCTCAGATCTCCTTAAAATGATAAGCCTGAAGGGGTTTGACCTCCCACTCTCCCTGGCGAACGGCCGCAACGGCTTCGCACAGCGCCCCGGCGCCGGCGATGGTCGTGGAATAGAGGATGTTGCAGGTCAATGCGCTGCGACGGATGACGCAGGCATCCCGGGTCGGCCGCCTTCCCACGCTCGTGTTGATGACGAGGGCCACTTCGCCGTTCTTGATCCGGTCCACGATGTGGGGCCGCCCTTCGCTGACCTTGAAAACCGTTTCCGCGGGGATATCCAGGCCACGCAGATAAGCGGCCGTCCCCTGGGTCGCCAGGAGCTCGAAGCCCATTTCCCGAAAGCGTCGGGCAATGGGTGCGATCTTTTCCTTGTGGATATCATGTACGCTGATGAAGACCCTTCCCTCCCTTGGAATGGCAAATCCCACCGCCATCTGGGATTTGGCAAAGGCAAGCCCGAAGGAGGTGTCCATTCCCATGACTTCACCCGTGGAACGCATTTCCGGACCCAGGACAATCTCTGCGTCGGGAAAACGGTTGAAAGGGAAAACGGCCTCCTTCACAGACACGTGCGCAGGCCGGATGGCTTTCGTAAACCCCAGTTCCCTGAGGGAGCGCCCCAGCATGACCTTGGTCGCCAGCCTGGCCAGGGGGACCCCTATCGCCTTGCTGACAAAGGGCACCGTCCGGGAAGCCCGGGGGTTGACTTCCAAGAGATAGAGAATGCCATCCTTGACGGCATACTGAATATTCATCAAGCCGACCACCTTCAGTTCCCGGGCGATTTTTTTCGTCTGCTCCTCAATCCTATCGAGAAATTCTTCAGAGAAGCTCAGGGTGGGCAGAATACAGGCGCTGTCCCCGGAATGGATCCCCGCCTCCTCGATGTGCTCCATGATGCCGGCCACCACCGTCTCGCTGCCGTCGCTGATGGCGTCCACGTCCACCTCGATGGCATCCTCGAGAAACTGGTCGATCAGGATGGGATGATCGGGAGAGACCTTCAAGGCCCGCTCCATGAACTGGCTCAGGGTTACAGCGTCATAGACGATTTCCATGGAGCGCCCGCCAAGGACATAGGACGGCCGGACCAGGACGGGATAGCCGATGCTCTTAGCCGCCGCCAGAGCCCCGGCCACATCCGTCGCCGTCGCATTCTCCGGCTGATTGAGCTTGAGCTTGTTCACAATTTCCTGGAATCGTTTCCGGTCCTCCGCCCGATCGATGGAATCCGGCGACGTGCCGAGAATTTTTGCTCCCTCAGCCTCCAGTTTTTTCGCCAAGTTGAGCGGCGTCTGGCCGCCGAACTGGACGATGACGCCATCGGGCTTTTCACAGGCAATAATGTGCAGGACGTCTTCCAGGGTCACAGGTTCGAAAAAGAGCTTGTCGGAGGTGTCATAATCGGTGCTCACCGTCTCCGGGTTGGAGTTGACCATCAGGCTTTCGCACCCCTCTTCCCGGAGGGCGAAGGAGGCATGGACGCAGCAGTAATCGAATTCGATGCCCTGCCCGATGCGATTGGGGCCGCCGCCGATGATCAGGACCTTGCGTTTATCCGAAGGCCGCGCCTCCGTCTCCTCCTCATAGGTGGCGTAATAATAGGGGGTATAGGCTTCGAATTCGGCGGCGCAGGTATCGACGAGCTTATAGACAGGCAGCAGATTTTCGGAAAAGCGACGAGAGCGGATTTCATCTTCCGGAACGCCCCAGAGCTCCCCCAGCCTGCGGTCCGAAAAGCCCCATCGCTTCGCCTCCCGAAGCATTTCCCTCGATGGCCCCTCCAGCTGCAGGACGGCCTCTGCCTGGACAATCTGACGGATCTGATCAAGAAACCAGGGATCGATGCGTGTGAGCTGATGGATCTCTTCGAGGGTCATCCCATATTTCAGGGCCGCAGCCAGGTAGAACAGCCTCAGGGAGTTGGGGGTGATCAGTTTGGCTTTTATCTGCTCCTCCTGGCCGGGGGCCTCCTGCAGGGCTTCGAGAAGCCCGAACCGGCCGATCTCCAGAGAGCGGATCGCTTTCTGGAGGGCTTCCTTGAAGGTCCGGCCAATGGCCATGGTCTCCCCCACGGATTTCATGGAGGTGGTCAGGAAATCCTCCGTCTCGGGGAACTTCTCAAAGGTCCAGCGGGGAATCTTCACCACGCAGTAATCCAGTGTCGGCTCAAAGGAAGCCAGAGTCTCCCGGGTAATGTCGTTGGGGATCTCATCGAGGGTATAGCCGATGGCCAGCTTGGCGGCAATCCGGGCGATGGGAAAACCCGTCGCCTTTGAGGCCAGGGCTGAGGAGCGGGAAACCCTGGGGTTCATTTCAATCACGATCACCTCCCCCGTTTGCGGATGCACGGCGAATTGAACATTGGACCCGCCCGTTTCCACACCGATTTCCCGCATGATGGCAATGGCGGCATTTCGCAAACGCTGGTATTCGGCGTCGGTCAGGGTCTGGGCCGGCGCTACCGTGATGGATTCACCCGTGTGCACCCCCATGGGATCGAGATTCTCGATGGAGCAGATGATGACGACGTTGTCCGCTCGGTCCCGCATGACCTCGAGTTCATATTCCTTCCAACCCAGCGCCGACTCCTCCAGCATGATTTCATGGATCATGCTGGCCTCAAGGCCCGCCCGGGCATGCTCCATCAGCTCCTCCCAATTGTAGGCCACACCGCTGCCCGTACCGCCCAGGGTAAATGACGGGCGGACAATAACGGGAAATCCGACCTCCTCTGCGGCGGCCAGGGCCTCTTCCACCGTCCGGGCAAAGCGGCTTCCGGGCACCCGGAGGCCGATGTTCTCCATGGCCCTGCGGAACAGCCCCCGGTCCTCGGCCTTGTGAATGACGGGCAGGGAAGCCCCGATCATCTCCACCCCGTAACGATCCAGGATGCCGCTTTCAGCGACGGCCACGGCGGTGTTCAGCCCCGTCTGCCCGCCCAGGGTGGGCAGCAGGGCATCGGGCCGCTCTCGGACGATGATCTTTTCCACGACCTCGGGGGTAATGGGTTCGATGTAGGTCCGGTCGGCCGTTTCCGGGTCGGTCATGATCGTGGCCGGATTGCTGTTGATCAGGACCACGGAACAGCCTTCCTCCCGCAGGGCCTTGCAGGCCTGGGTGCCGGAATAGTCGAATTCACAGGCCTGGCTGATGATGATCGGCCCGGAACCGATGATCAGGATCTTTTTAAGGTCTTTCCGCTTCGGCATAAAATTTCTTCTTGATTATTCCCATTCAATCGTACTTGGAGGTTTGGAGCTGATGTCGTAGACGACCCGGTTGATCCCGCGGACTTCATTGATGATCCGATTGGCGATGCGTCCCAGCAGTTCATGGGGCAGCCGCGCCCAGTCCGCCGTCATGGCGTCATCGCTGGTGACGGCCCGGATGGCCGCAATGTTTTCGTAGGTCCGCTGATCCCCCATGATCCCCACGCTTTTCAGGGGCAGCAGAATCACGAAAGACTGCCAGAGTCTACGATAGTAATCGGCGGCCTTGATCTCCTCCAGAAGAATGGCGTCGGCCTTGCGTAGGAGGGCCAGCCGCCTGGCCGTGACTTCGCCGATGATCCGGATGCCGAGACCGGGGCCGGGAAAGGGATGCCTCCAGATCATCTCGTCGGGAAGGCCCAGCTCCCTTCCCAGGAGGCGCACTTCGTCCTTGAAGAGGTGCTTCAAAGGCTCGATGAGCTTCATTTTCATCCGCCGGGGAAGGCCGCCCACATTGTGGTGGGACTTGATCACGGCGCTAGGGCCTCCAAAGGCCGAGCGGGATTCAATGACGTCCGGGTAGAGGGTTCCCTGGGCCAGATAGTCCACATCCCGGATCTTGTGTGCCTCGCTGTCGAAGACCTCGACAAAGACCCGCCCGATGATCTTGCGCTTCCGTTCCGGATCCTCAACACCCTTCAAGGCGGCAAGAAACTGGGCCCTGGCCCGGACGAACCGGATGTTCATGTGAAAATGCTTTTTGAACAGAGAAAGGACCTTTTCCGCTTCCCCCTGGCGCAACAGGCCGTTGTCGACAAAGACGCTGGTCAACTGGTTTCCGATGGCCTGGTGGAGAAGCAGCGCCGCGACGGAAGAGTCCACGCCACCGCTCAATCCCAGGACGACGCGACGGTCTCCCACCGTGGCGCGGATCTCCTCCACGGAATTTCGGACAAAGGAGGCCATGGTCCAGCTTTTCCCGCAGTCGCAGATGAAAAAGAGAAAGTTTTCCAGCATCTTTTTCCCTTCCGGAGTGTGCACGACTTCAGGATGGAACTGGAATCCGTACAAGCGCCGCTTCAAATCCGCAACGGCGGCAATCCGGGTATTGGCTGTTTCCGCGGTGATTTCAAATCCTGCAGGCAGCCGGTCGATCGTGTCCCCGTGGCTCATCCAGCAGCGGGTGTTCTCGGCGACGCCCGAAAAGATTCCGCCCCCCTCCCGCCGGATCACGTGCAGTTCGGCAAAGCCGTACTCCCGCTTGGCCGACCGGATTACCTTGCCGCCCAGGCAGTCCACCATGTACTGCAGCCCGTAGCAGATGCCGAGAATGGGAATGCCCAACTCGAAGATGCCTTTGTCCACCCGCGGGCTGGCGGGTTCGTAAATGCTTGCCGGCCCCCCGGAGAGAATGATCCCCTCCGGATTGAGCACCTTGATCGCCTCCAGGGAAATGTCCGGGGGTTCGATCTGGCAGTACACCTCCAGCTCCCGGACCCGGCGGGCGATCAACTGGTTGTATTGGGATCCGAAATCGATAATAAGAATCATGATAGATGCCTCGCTGCCTTCAGGAAGGTTTCCGCGGCGCGCGCTTCTTCTCTGAAGACATGGTTTCAATAAAGGATTTAAAAAGATAAAACGCATCCTGCGGTCCCGGCGCCGCTTCGGGATGATACTGGACGCTCGAGGCCCGAAGGGACGGATAGGCAATCCCCTCGGAGGTTCCGTCGTTCAGGTTTTCATGGGTCTGTTCCAGCTCGGAGGGTAGGGATTCCGGCAGGACGACAAAACCGTGATTCTGGGAAGTAATCTCCACCCTCCCCGTCCGCTTCTGCCGAACCGGCTGATTGATCCCGTGATGGCCGAACTTCATTTTTTCCGTGCGGGCGCCCACGGCCTGTCCGAGGATCTGATGCCCGAGGCAGATGCCGAAGATCGGAAGTTTTCCCAAAAGCTCCCGGACGGTGGCCACAATATGGGGCAGCGCGGCCGGATCCCCCGGCCCATTGGACAGGAGCAGCCCGTCGGGAGACCAGGACAGGATCTCTGTGGAAGACGAGCCGGCGGGCACGACAACCACCTCGCATCCGACCTCTTCCAGACAGCGGAGTATGTTGTATTTGACCCCACAGTCCAGAACGACCACCCTCAGATGTTCAACCTGTTCCGCCAGCCGGTCCGGATCCGCCTTTTCGGCGCATCCCCGAACCCAGCGATAAGGCTGCCGGCATCCGACAGTCCGGACCAGATCCCGCCCCACGAGACCGGGATAGGCCCGCACCTTCTGCAGCAGATGTTCGATATCCGACGTTTCCGAGCTCAATACGCCGCGCATGGCCCCATAGACACGCAGACGCCTGGTCAGGGCGCGGCAGTCCAGCCCCTCCACTCCCAGCTTCCCCTCGGACTCCAGGAAGGACTTGAGGGTCTGACTGGATTGCCAGTTGCTGGGAAAATCCGAATACTCGCGGACAATCAGCCCTTCCAGGCAAATGCCGGCAGACTCCATGTCCCGGGGATTGATCCCGTAATTACCGATCAGCGGATAGGTCATGGTCACGATTTGCCCCTTATAGGAAGGATCGGTCAGGATTTCCTGGTACCCTGTCATTCCCGTATTGAAGACGACTTCGCCCAGAACTTCGCCGCCCCCTGCAAAGACCTCCCCCCGGAAGACGCTACCGTCTTCCAGAACCAGCAAGGCTGCTTTCTGCTTTCGCAACAGGGTCACCCGGTTTTCCCCCAATTCTCTGACCACCTGTGAAACTCCCGCAGGAGAACAAGGCGGATGCCGTTTAACATTCCATTCACCGCCAGCCGCCGATGACCGGCCGCCGCTGCTTGGCTATGGACTATCTACTTGGAATCATTTGCTATTAAATAATTTTGTTTCGCTTCTTATATCAGCACCCGTCCGGATAATGCAACAGCATAAATGACGGAGCAGCCGTTTCTGCAGATCCTTAAAGCATCGGCAGATAGCGGTCAATTTCGTAGCGGCTTACGTGCGTACGGAATCGATCCCATTCCAGCTTCTTGTTTTCCACGAATTTCTCGAAGATGTGGTCTCCCAGGGTCTCCCGGACCAGTTCACTCGCGGACACCGCAACAATCGCCTCGTAGAGGCTGCCGGGCAGAGAGCGGATGCCGGCCTCCTCCCTGGCTTTTTCGTTCATTTCAAAGATGTCCTCTTCAATAGGCTCCGGCAGATCATAGCCCTTCTCCACCCCCTTCAATCCGGCGGCCAGCATCACGGCGAAGGCCAGGTAGGGGTTGCATGCCGGGTCGGGGGAACGGAACTCGATGCGGGTCGCCTGCTCCTTTCCCGGTTTATACATGGGAACGCGGATCATGGCGGAACGGTTGCGCCGCGCCCAGGATACATAGACCGGCGCTTCGTAGCCAGGCACCAAGCGCTTGTAGGAATTGACCCACTGATTGCAGATCGCCGTAATTTCAGGGGCATGCCTCATCAGCCCGGCAATGTAGTGCTTTGCCAGGGTGGAGAGATGATACGCGTCGCTTCCATCAAAGAAGGCATTTTTATCCCCGATGAAGAGAGACTGGTGGGTGTGCATCCCGCTACCGTTTTCCCCGAAGATCGGCTTGGGCATGAAGGTGGCGTAAAATCCGTTCTGGCGGGCGATCTCCTTTACGGTCGTCCGGTAGGTCATCACTTTGTCCGCCATGCGGAGGGACTCATCATAACGGAGATCGATTTCATGCTGGCTCGGCGCCACTTCATGATGGGAGTATTCGACGCGGATTCCCATCTCCTGGAGGGCGAATATGGTCTGCCTGCGCAGATCCGTGGCCACATCCACGGGCAGGCCGTCGAAGTATCCGCCTCTGTCAAGAAATTCCGGGGATTTATCGTTGGTGAAGTAGAAAAACTCAAGTTCCGGACCGACATAGAAGGTGTATCCCTGTTCCGTGATTTTCTTCAGGGCCCGCTTCAGGACATAGCGGGGATCCCCCTGGTAGGGCGTTCCGTCCGGATTCAGAATATCGCAGATCATACGTGCCACCGGGCGCTCCGACGGCCGCCAGGAAATCAACTGAAAGGTGGTCGGATCCGGCATGGCAATCATGTCGCTTTCCTCAATGCGGCAGAAGCCTTCGATGGAAGACCCGTCAAAACCCATCCCTTCCGTCATGCCCTCCTCAAGTTCCGAAGGGGTCACGCTGAAGACTTTCTGCACCCCCAGGACATCGGTAAACCAGAACTGTATGAAACTCACGTTTTGTTGCCTGACGATCTTATGAACTTCTTCCTTCGTTTGGCAGTTGAACATTGGCGCCTCCTTTCTTCATACGTCAGCGGGCCAAAATCCCATTTCACCTCAAAAATCAGTTTGTATCGACTTCATTTGAACAGGACACGATAGAAAAGGCCAAAAGCGTGCCATAGAGACTCAAGCATGGGCCTGACGCTGCCGTGAGAACCCCATCACAAAGCGCAGTCAGGCTTCTCTTCCTTCACGGAAGGGCGCTTTTCTTCGTGACGGACGCCTGCATGGAATCTGTCCCGGCTCCAGATGACCCCCCGCGACACGCGGTCACCTCGCCTCACCCTCACCTGGCCTGTCAGCTTATGAAATACAACCTGATATCAATGGATAAAATCTCTGGCGGCAACAGGAAGTTCTTTTTTTCAAGAAAAGAAATGCCAGGAATGAACAAAACAAAATTGTATATAAAATCTCAAAGAAAACAAATTTGTCCGATCCCGGCTGTCCCGGATCTTCTCTTGTCTTCCTGCCTCAATCTCGGGGTGAGGAGGGGCTTGCATATTTCGCCTTGAATCTCCGGGGATCGATTCCGAGCTTCTGGATTTTATATTGAATGATCCGCTTTGTCGTCCCAAGGATTCGGGCGGCCTGGCTCTGGTTTCCCCGGCTTTCCTTCAGAGCGTCCACAATCATACCCCGCTCCTGAGCTTCAATCATGGCATTGAGCTTGCCGGACTCTTTTCGTTCCCCTTCGCGACTCCGAGTCTGAAGCGAGGGGGGCAGGTGGACCGTTTCGATGGAAGATCCCGTTGCCAGGAGCACCGCCCGCTCGATGCAGTTTTCCAGCTCCCGGACATTGCCGGGCCAGGGGTGGCTCAAAAAGGCTTCCAGAACGGCATTGGAAATGGTCTTGATGGATTTCCCCAGCTCGTTATTGTACTTCATGATAAAGTGGTCCGCCAGGAGGATGATGTCGCTGCCCCGCTCCCGAAGGGGCGGAAGGTAAAGGGGAAAGACATTCAGCCGGTAATAGAGATCGGCCCGGAACTGGCCCGAGGCCACATCCTGCTCCAGGTCCCGGTTGGTGGCGGCGATGATGCGGACATCCACGGAGACGACCCGGGAGCCCCCCAAGGGCTGGAATTTCTTCTCCTGTATCACCCGGAGCAGCTTTGCCTGCGCCGCTGCGGACAGTTCGCCGACCTCATCGAGGAAAATAGTCCCTCCGTGGGCCTCCTCAAAACGGCCCCGGCGGTGATGAAAGGCCCCTGTAAAAGACCCCTTCTCGTGGCCGAAGAGCTCGCTTTCGATGAGAGTATCCGGCATGGCGGCGCAATTGACCTGGATGAGCGGCCCCTTGCGCCGAGGGCTGCGGTTATGAATCGCCAGGGCGACCAGTTCCTTCCCCGTTCCCGTTTCCCCGTTGATCAATACGGTCGCATTGGAATCGGCCACCTGGACAATCAGACCAAAAACTTCCTGCATGACCTTGGAATGGCCTATGATCTCGGAATGGGTGATGGTAGAGCGCCCCAGCATATCCCGAAGACGCCGGTTATCCTCTTCCAGGGCGCGGCTGTGAACGCTTTTGGCGATGAGTTCGGCGATGGAGGAAAGCATGGCCAGTTCCCGGTCGAGATCCTCAACCTGGCGGACGGCCTTATCCGCCGATAAGACTCCGACAACCCGTTCGTCATAGACAATCGGCACGCAGAGAAACGAAAGGTCCGAACGGTTGATAAAGCGCCGCGCGCCGGTGCGGTCGAGAAAGTGCGCCTCCTGTCCGAGATTGGCTACGGCCATTGGGCGGCCCGTCTGGGCCACTTTCCCGGTGATGCCCTCTCCGGGCGCGTAAGAAACCTCCATTCCCTGAATATCGACCCCATGGGCCACATCAAGCCAGACTTCACCCGTTTCGCGGTCCAGCAGGGAAATCATCCCCCGCTGCATGCCGACCCGCTGGTTCATGGCTTGAAGAACCTGCTCCAGCTGATCCCGAAATTCCCCAGGCTGGGCAAGGGTTTTGGCAATGGCGTGCAGTGCCGCCAGTTCTTCATAATTATGACTGCTCACGTTCCCATCACCACTATCAGAATTGCTTCAGAACATCGATACATTTTTGTAACAGCATCTCGAAGCATCCGCAAGATTATTTCCAGGAATGGCGCCATAAATTTTTATCCGATGTTCATTCCGGGATAAAGGGACCGCTGCTTGATAAACTGCCTGAATGCATGCGTTTTTCATGTACCGGGATTCCATAAACGTTGCGGCTGCGCGGAAGCCGCATCCCTCTCCTCAGGCTGTACGGGAGATTTGAACGGCAACCCGGAACGGACTTCCCGCGCATGGCGCCCGTTTCAGGGAAGATAACGCAATTATGAAGCCAAAGCGGCCGCCGGGGAGAAGAATGTGAACACCGTGACCATACGGGAAACGACGGGGACAGGGAGAGGATGGAATCAACCTGACGGGGACGGAGCAGGAGCCGGTCCTCTCATCTCCTGCTCCCTTTTCTTGATCATGATCAGAACAGCAGCCAGGGCGGCCTGGGTCATCCCGGTGATGCGCCGGGCCTGCCCAAGAGTCTCCGGCTCTATTCTGGAAAGCTTCATCTTCAATTCATTGGACAGTCCCGGAACAGCCGAATAATCGAATCCATCGGGAATCCTTCGGCTTTCCAGGTTCCTCATCCTGGCGACGGCTTCCCGCTGGCGGGAAATGTATCCCTCGTATTTCGCTTCAATTTCGATCTGCTTCCGGACGTGCCTGTCGGAATCCGCGAAAACATCATCTGGAAAATCCGGAACATCCCGAAAGAGCTCAAGATCCTCCCAGGAGAAATCGGTGCGCTTGAGAAGCTGAAACAGGGAAAGGGGGTTTTTGATGGCCGGGCTCCCTTTTTTCTCCAGCTTGGAATTCACCTCTGCACCGGGATAAATCCGCAGCGAGGAAAGACGCTTTATCCCTTTCGAAATCCTCTGAATCCGATCGGAAATCCGCCCGAAAAGTTCAGGCGGGATCAGCCCCAGATCGAAACCCCTGGGGGTCAGTCGGAGGGTGGCATTGTCCTCCCGGAGGATCAGCCGGTACTCCGCCCGGGAGGTAAACATCCGATAAGGCTCATCCACGCCCTGGGTTACAAGATCATCGATCAAGACGCCCATATACGCCTCCGAGCGATCCAGAACAAAAGGCGGACGGCCCTGCACCGCCAGGGCGGCATTGATTCCCGCCCACATCCCCTGTGCGGCGGCCTCCTCGTATCCCGACGTACCGTTGATCTGGCCGGCCAGGTAAAGCCCCCGGATTTTCTTCGTTTCCAGCGTATGGTGAAGCTGCGTCGGCTGAACGAAATCGTATTCAATGGCATAGGCTGAGCGCATGATCTCCGCCTCTTCCAGACCCGGCACACTGTGGACGATCCGCTCCTGGAGATCGAGGGGCAGGCTGTTGCCCAGCCCCTTGGCATAAACCTCTTCCGTGTCCAGTCCCTCCAGCTCCAGCACCACCGGATGGCGCCCCCGGTCGGCAAAGCGCATCACCTTATCCTCCAGGGACGGGCAGTAGCGGGCGCTGACTCCTTTGATGGCCCCAGAATAGAGAGGGGAACATGAAATATTTTCCCGGATCAGGCGGTGGGTTTCCGAGGTCGTGTACCCAAAATAGGAGGGAAGCCGATTTTCTCCCAGACGTTCCGTAGACAGAGAGAAGGGTTCAAAGGCGGGATCGCTGTCCTGCCGCTCCAGACGGGAGAAATCGATTGTCGAGGCCTTCAGGCGCGGCGGCGTTCCGGTCTTCATCCGGCCCATTTCAAAGCCGAGATCACAGAGGCACTGAGCCAGGGGCAGGGAAGCCATCTCCCCGGCCCTTCCCGCCGAATAGTGCGCTGTGCCGACATGGATCAGCCCGTTGAGAAAGGTACCGGGCGTGATGACCACCGCCTTGGCCCCGTAGGAAACGCCCGTGTGGTCCACCACGCCGGTGACCCGCCCATCCTCGATGAGGAGACGATCGATGAGGGTCTGATGGAGATGAAGCCGCGGCTGCCGTTCCACGATGGATTTCATGGTCAGCCGGTAAAGCTGCTTGTCGCACTGGACCCGGGATGACTGGACGGCTGGCCCTTTGGAGGCGTTGAGGATGCGAAAATGAACGGCGGTTCTGTCCGCCACCCTGCCCATCTCGCCGCCCAAGGCATCGATCTCCTTGACAAGCTGCCCCTTGGCCAGTCCGCCGATGGCGGGGTTGCAGGACATCAGGGCGATGGAATCCAGATTGATGTTGAGCAGGAGGGTTTCGCACCCCATCCGGGATGCCGCCAGCGCCGCCTCGCAGCCGGCGTGGCCGGCCCCTACGACTATCACGTCAAATTGCTTCATCGTTGTCTCTTTCCGGAACTATCGAAGCGATTCTTCGCTTCGACAATGCCCCCTTGAAAAGGGGAGGCCTATAATAGTATAAAGCGTAAAAATTACAAGAGGGAGACCGTATTTCGTGTCCGCATCGCAGCCGGAAAACCGCCTGAAACGCTATTGTGACCTGAAAACTTACTGGAGAAACCGCTTCGGTTGTACGGTGTATAAACTGCCCGTGGACGCCGGCTTCACCTGCCCGAACCGGGACGGCTCACGGGGGACGGGGGGATGTACCTACTGCGACGGGCGGGGATCGCGCCTCCGCCGGGAAGGGCCTCTGCCCTCCGTCAGCGAACAGATCCGGCGGGGGAGAGAATTCTATCGGAACCGCAAGGGGGCAAAAAAGTTCATCGCCTATTTCCAGACCTTCACCAATACCTACGCCCCCTGCGACCGCTTGAAGCGCCTCTATGACGAGGCCCTGGCCCAGGAAGACGTCATCGGCCTTTCGGTGGGAACCCGCCCCGATTGTGTACCCAACGATGTCCTGGATCTCTTGAAGGGCTACGCCCGGAATGCTCATGTCTGGCTGGAATACGGACTGCAGTCGATTTCCGACACAACGCTGCTGCGGATCAATCGGGGCCATACGGCGGCTGAATTTCTTGATGCCGTGAAGCGGGCCGCCGATGAGGATCTGCTGATCTGCACCCACATCATCGTCGGCCTGCCCGGCGAAACTCCCGAGGATGTCCTGGAGACGGCGCAAACCCTGGCCTCCCTGCCGATCGCAGGGATCAAGATCCATTCCCTGCTGGTTCTGGAGGGTACGGCCCTTGGGGAAGAGTATCAGAGGGGAGGCTTCAGCCTCTGGAGCCAGGAGGAGTATGTCCGGACGGTCTGCGATGTCCTGGAAATCCTGCCGCCGGAGATGGTCATTCAGCGCCTGACGGCCGACGGTTATGCCGATATCTACCTGGCCCCCGCCTGGGCTACCAACAAAATGGTCATTCTCAACGCCATCGACCGGGAGATGGAGCGGCGGGATGCCCGGCAGGGATGCCGCTACCACAGTAATAACCTGTCGGAACATTCCGTAGTTCCGTGACTTTGCATGGCCGGCTGTATTCCGTCAACCTCGGCAGCCCTTCTCACCACCCCTCTTTTTCACTCTTGATTTCAGGATCATAGCAATCTTTCAAAGCGTTCGTAACGACCGCCTACAGAAACGAGATAGGATGCGCTTTTTCCAAATAAGCCTGCCGGTCACTTTTCAACCCAAGCGGCCCTGCTAATATCGCAGCTATTAAAAATATATTTAATACTAATCGAAATATATATTGACAAATATATCGAATATCGAATAATAGCCCCATCCAGGAACCTGGAAGGCCCTGTCGAGGCAGGTACATGCCGTGAGTCTTCGTGGCCATGACAGCAATAAAGGCCCACATAGGACTGGATGCTCGTTGTGATCTTACAGGAGTTGACCTTATACGCTTTTTGGAGGGAGATAAAACATGACCAGAAAAAAGGTTACCATTGCTGAATTGCAGCAGAAGAAACAGAAGAAAGAGAAGATCACCATGCTCACGGCTTACGATTATCCGACGGCAAGGATCCTGGATCAGGCAGAGATCGACACGGTACTGGTTGGAGATTCCGGGGGCATGGTTGCCCTGGGATATGAATCAACCGTTCCCGTGACCATGGAGGAGATGCTGTTCATGTCCAAGGCGGTCGCCAGGGGGATTCAGAGCGCTTTTATTCTAGCAGACATGCCGTTCATGTCCTACCAGGGAAGCGATGAGAGGGCAGTTGAAAATGCCGGGCGTTTCATCAAGGAGGCTGGATGCGACGCCGTGAAACTGGAAGGGGGAAGTGATTTTGCCTCCACCATCCGAACGATCGTCAGAGCCGGGATACCTGTCTGCGCTCATATCGGCCTGACTCCGCAGACGGCAACCATGCTCAGCGGGTTCAAAGTGCAGGGAAAAGACGCGGAAGGGGCCAGGAAGCTTATACAATCCGCCAAGGATCTTGAAGAGGCAGGGGCTTTCATGATCGTTTTTGAATGCATACCGGATACCCTGGCGGCAAGGATCACGGCAGAGCTGAAGATCCCTACCATAGGCATCGGTGCGGGGAAAGACTGCGACGGCCAGGTTCTCGTGTATCACGACACGGTCGGCCTCTTTGAACGGTTCATTCCCAAGTTCGCGAAACAGTACCTCAACCTCACGCCCATGATCCGGGATGCCGTTATCCAGTACAAGGCGGATGTGAAGACGGGGGCCTTCCCAGGTCCCGAACATATCTTCACGATGAGCCAGGAAGAACTGGATAAACTCTATTAGACCACGGTGAGCTTCCGCTTATGGCGTTAAAAAAAAGACGATCTTATGACAGCTGAAAAAAGACACATGGATGAACTTGACGCAAAGATCATTGCGATTCTTCAATCGGACGGCAGAGTCAGCAACACGGAGCTGGGAAAGTCGCTTACGGTCTCGGAGGCAAC
>Ga0265295_1000817_pt1 | contig 58934 bp, 43 predicted proteins | sample Munlansysbiofilm_FD_192503 | JGI IMG/M metagenome (GOLD analysis project Ga0265295, IMG submission 192503) | Leachate microbial communities from a municipal landfill in Southern Ontario, Canada - Methane capture system biofilm | ecosystem: Engineered > Solid waste > Landfill > Unclassified ... | reverse complement strand
TTAACCGGTGGGCATGGCGGGCATAAATGCCCGCCCTACGGGTGGAGCCGATGCGCCCCACCCTGTTGTGCTTAGCGTCGGATGATTTTTAGTTCTTGTAGGGCGGGCATTTATGCCCGCGTAGCAGAGTTGCCATCTTACCCATGGCCCGTTTGCAATGGATTAAATAGAACAACAGGGACAGGTTTGACATGTATTAACCGGTGAGCATGGCGGGCATAAATGCCCGCCCTACGGGTGGAGCCGATGCGCCCCACCCTGTTGTGCTTAGCGTCGGATGATTTTTAGTTCTTGTAGGGCGGGCATTTATGCCCGCGCAATAGGGTTGCAATCTTACCCATGGCCCGTTTGCAATGGATTAAATAGAACAACAGGGACAGGTTTGACATGTATTAACCGGAGGGCATGGCGGGCATAAATGCCCGCGCAATAGGGTTGCAATCTTATCCATGGCCCGTTTGCAATGGATTAAATAGAACAACAGGGACAGGTTTGACATGTATTAACCGGTGGGCATGGCGGGCATAAATGCCCGCCCTACGGGTGGAGCCGATGCGCCCCACCCTGTTGTGCTTAGCGTCGGATGATTTTTAGTTCTTGTAGGGCGGGCATTTATGCCCGCGTAGCAGGGTTGCAATCTTACCCATGGCCCGTTTGCAATGGATAAAATAGAACAACAGGGACAGGTTTGACATGTATTAACCGGAGGGCATGGCGGGCATAAATGCCCGCCCTACGGTTGGAGATCTAAGCTCTCCCTATTAACGTCGAATGGTTTTCAGCAGATCATCGGGGGTGATATGACCGACCATACTGGCATTAGCTTCTGCGCTACCCGCCAGCGGTAAATTGAGGATATGACCTTTCATTTTACCGATAATGTGCATCTCGCACGGCTTGCAATCGAACTTCAAGGTCAGCACTTCATCGCCATGTATCAGCTGCATATCACTGACTTTAGTGCGCACACCAGTGACGCCTTTAGCTTGCTTTGGGCACAAGTTAAAAGAGAAACGCAGACAGTGCTTAGTAATCATCACTGGCACATCACCGGTTTCTTCGTGCGCTTCATAGGCCGCATCAATTAACTGCACACCGTACTTATGGTAAAACGCGCGGGCTTTTTCATTGTAGACGTTGGCTAAGAAGGTTAAATGCGATTCTGGATACACTGGCGCTGGATCGCTAACCGGCTTACGGAAACCTTTTGGATGCGCAGCCACCCGCGCCTCAGTCAAAGCTGCAATCGCATCACGGCGCAACGCTTTCAGCTGCGAGTTCGGCACAAACAATGCTTGCTCAGCTTGCACATCAATCTTTTGCGCATGATAAATCGTGGTACCCAATTTACTCAGCGTATCTTTAATTTGCGCAATGGCTTTGGCTGAATCGTCAGCAGCAGTAAACGGGCCAGCCTGTTGTACACTGACGCTGACACCCTCTTCACTGGTTGCGATAAGGGTCAGTTGCTGCTCATCGAGCTGCACTTGCCAATCCAACAAGACACGGCGTTCGGATGATTTCTTTTGCAGCGCCAGCTGCCAGTTATGGTCCATATTACGATTAAGCTGATACGGCGGACGCAGCTCTTTAAGCTCGGCGCGCATATCATTGGGCACCACACGGTATTGACGAATCATCTGCCCGTCTTGTTCGTACTCACAGACTTGCTGCACGGTATTGGCACGAAAACCAATCACTTCACGCTTATATAAAACGTTTAAACCATCGCCATTGGCCAGCGGCTCGGTGGTTTGTACGCTGATATCATTTCTGCCAATGCCTAAAATCTCACCGACCGGCAAGCCAATAAACTTCGGCGAATCAAAAGCACCGATATCCACTTTACGATCACTGACAAAGTAATCCGTGCTACCACGGTGGAAAGTTTTATCCGGATCAGGCGCAAAGAAGTGCTCGGTAAAACCACTGGATGAACGCGCTAACTCAGGGCGTTCCAGCAAGATCTCATCCAGCTGCTGACGATAATAGGCGGTGATATTTTTCACATAGGTCATATCTTTATAGCGCCCTTCAATCTTAAAGGAGCGCACACCGGCATCGACCAAATCACGTAAATTCGCGCTTTGGTTATTATCTTTCATCGACAACAGGTGCTTGTCATAAGCGACCACACGGCCTTCATCGTCTTTTAAAGTGTAGGGCAAACGGCAGGCTTGTGAGCAATCACCCCGGTTGGCACTGCGGCCGTTTTGGGCGTGAGAGATATTGCACTGACCGGAAAACGCTACACACAACGCGCCGTGAATAAAGAATTCAATCGCCGAGTCCACATTCTGGCTGATTTCACGAATTTCTTGCAGATTCAGTTCACGTGCTAACACCAACTGCGAGAAACCCGCCTGTGAAAGAAACTTGGCTTTTTCAAGGGTACGGATATCAGTTTGCGTACTGGCATGCAGCTCGATGGGCGGCAGATCCATTTCCATAATGCCCAAATCTTGCACAATCACCGCATCGACACCGACTTCATAGAGCTGGCAGATCAACTGCTGCGCGGCTTCCAATTCGTCATCATGCAAAATGGTATTGATGGTGACAAACACCTTGGCATGAAACAGATGGGCAAATTCTACCAGCCCAGCAATATCACTGAGACTGTTGCTGGCGTTATGCCGTGCGCCAAAACTCGGCCCGCCAATATAAACTGCGTCAGCGCCATGCAAAATGGCCTCTTTAGCAATGATGGCATCACGGGCAGGACTGAGTAACTCAAGATGGTGCAGAGGTAGAGACATAGTTTTTAAGATTTCAAATATAAAAAAGGCTGGACAATACACAGCTCGATTCTAAGATCGAGACTAGGCATTGAATAGGATGCACGCAGTTTACCACAGGGCAATGCCAGACAGGCAGACCATCAGTCGACAACCGAGAATTGCACGCTGCCGGTTTGTCCGGTTTCATCCAGCACACTGAGCTGATAGATGCCTGTTTTAGCAAAGATATGATCAAAGCCCTGCCCGTTCTCGGTACGCAACAGCGGCTGGCCATTGAGATACCACCAGTGCTGCGTACCCCGACCTTGCGCAGAAAAGCGCAGATTTAATGCACTGGTTTGCCCTGCCGCACGCTGTAAACGATCACCCTCATGCACGCCAATAATCTGAATTGGTTGATGATGCATGCTCACCGGCGGCGGACAGCTGGGATCAATGGCTGCTAAACGTGTTCGTCGTTGCTCGTTCAGCGGCAGCCAAGGCTCTAACGCCGTTGGCCACAGTGCTACACGCTGAAGTTGGGCGCTGGGGCAGTCTTTCGCCACTCGTAAACCTTGTGAATTGAGCCAGACCAGCGGCTGTAAATCACTGTCAAAGCTATCGCCCATGGTTAAGGTCGGTGGGATAGTGCCATTCAGTGTCCAAGCAAAACGCAAACGCCGACAATTATCATCGCTACGGGGTAACTCTTGCCCCAGCGGCCAGCAAATTGCCGCGACGCCCACGTCCTGAGGTTGCGGATCAAGTATTTCAGGCTTACCACTTTGTCGATCTCGATGATTAAGCACATCGTGCACTTGCAACAATAACGGTGTAGCCGAAGCTAAACCAAACTGCCCTGGCACTGGCGTCCCATCAGGACGACCAATCCACACGCCAATCAAATAGCGCGAACTGACACCCACGGCCCAGGCATCACGAAAACCATAACTGGTGCCGGTTTTCCACGCTAAGGGCGAGCGTTCAACTAACTGCGCGCGCGGATCAATATCCGGCCGCCGTTGCCCTGATAAAATACGTCGCACAATCCATGCCGCTCCCGGCGACATCAAGCGCTTTTCTTGCAGTGCTTGTTGCGGCTGCAAACGTAACTGTGCCACTTTACCCTGCCGCGCAAAGGCACTAAAGCCACTGACAACATCCTCTAAACGGCTGCCCACTCCACCCAAAATCAGTGCCAGATTCGGCTCTGCACCGCGGGGTAACAGTAATGACACACCGGCATTGCGCAACTCACCAGTAAAACGTTTTGGCCCGTAGACTTCCAGCAATTGTACCACTGGCAAATTCAACGAACGCCCTAAGGCTTCGCTGGCCGAAACAGGCCCACTAAAACCTTGGGAGAAATTCCCCGGCCGATAATCACTGCTATGACGTGGCACATCCTGCAATAAAGATTCCGAATGAATTAAGCCTTCATCTAGCGCCAGCCCATACAGAAAAGGCTTCAGCGTAGAACCGGGCGAGCGCACCGCTTGCACCATATCCACATGACCAAAACGCTGCGCATCTTGCAGATCCAGCGAGCCCAAATAAGCCTGCACCGCCATGGTGTCATGCTCAACCACCACAATCGCCGCTGAAGTGCGTTCAGGTAAACGCGCACGCCAACCCAGCAACATATCTTCCAAACGACGCTGCAAACTGGCATCGATAGTGGTTTCAATCACTGCGGGACTACTTTTATGATTGAGACGCCGCGCCAGCAACGGCGCTAATGCAGGCTCATGGCGCGGCGCTAACCACACTGGCTCTTGTAATGCATCATCAATCGCCAGCTGCGGCCATACTTCAAACTGCGCTAAACGCTGCAGGATTTTATCGCGCGCTGCTTGCGCTCGCTTAGGATGACGATCAGGACGTAAACGACTGGGCGCTTGCGGTAATACTGCTAATAGCGCAGCTTCCGCACGACTGAGACTTTTCGGCGACTTGCCTAAATACGCCCAACTGGCTGCCGCCACACCTTCTAAGGTGCCGCCAAAGGGAGCGCGATTTAGATATAAAGTCAGGATTTCATCTTTAGATAAATACCATTCCAGCTGCGCGGTACGCCAGACTTGGCGCATTTTACCGCGCAAGGTGCGTGGATGCGGATCAAGTAAACGTGCGACCTGCATCGACAAAGTACTGCCGCCCGAGACGATTTGCCCACCGCGCAAATTCTGCCACGCTGCACGGGCAATGGATAAAGGATTGATCCCCGGATGCTGATAAAACCAGCGATCCTCATAGCCCAGCAACGCTTCAATATAATAGGGCGAGACTTGATCAATGCGGATCGGATAGCGCCAGACACCATTCTTATCCGCAAAGCGCCACAGCGGTGTGCCATCCTGCGCTAAAACCACACGGGCCATATCGTCTTTGGGTAAAGGCAAAGGATAAAGAGTATCCGCCAGCCACAGCAATGCGCAGAGCATCAGCAGGCTTAAAACCGCTCGGCGGAACATTAACCACGCACCATTATTAATTCATACAAATACCCGTAGGGCGGGCATTTATGCCCGCCATTGCTCAAACACACAACACTCCCACAATTACACTTCATACAACAATCAAAATGCATGGGATGTTATGTCCGTCACAATGAATACACATCATTGTCGTTTGATACACCGCTGCGCGGGCACAAGTGCCCGCCCTACAAATACACACAGCACACCCACCATCACATAACATATAAATACCCGTCGGGCGGGCATTCATGCCCGCCATTGCTCAAACACACAACACACCCACCACCACACACCATACAAATATCCGTAGGGCGGGCATTCATGCCCGCCATTGCCCAAACACACAACACACCCACCACCACACACCATACAAATACCCGTCGGGCGGGCATTCATGCCCGCCATTGCCCAAACACACAACACACCCACCACCACACACCATACAAATATCCGTAGGGCGGGCATTCATGCCCGCCATTGCCCAAACACACAACACACCCACCACCACACACCATACAAATATCCGTAGGGCGGGCATTTATGCCCGCCATTGCTCAAACACACAACACACCCACCACCACACACCATACAAATATCCGTAGGGCGGGCATTCATGCCCGCCACTGCCCAAACACAAGCCTCCGCCCTACCCTTCATATGTTGTGTTATGCACGGTCCCACTCCAATCATTTGGATAAACACCCTGCTTCACCAACCGATGAAATGACGACCAAGGCCAGTCAATAACATTTTGCACCAAACCATGCTTAACTGGGTTGTAATGTACATAATTCATATGATTATTAAAGTCATTCTCATCACGTATGGCATGCTCCCAAAACCGATGTTGCCAAATTGTTCCATACCGTTTGGCACTCCGACGTTTATTGAGTAAAGCAGGATCATGATATGTACGCTCACATGCATGCGTGACTCGACGCTTGATTTGATTCCAACGTAAAGAAAAATCAGCATCATTAGGCGGTAGTTGCCAGATTGTATGCAAGTGATCAGGTAACAAAACCCAAGCAGAAATTTCAAATGGATAATTTTGACGGACAGCAATAATAGCTTGACGCAAAGCAATACGAATATCAGGCTGAGTCAAAATAGGCCGACGACCTTCGCTGACTACTGTAAAAAAATATTGACCACCGGCATGGTCGGCACGACGATAAAAAGACATATGAGCACTCCTTGCTCTTAAATATGACGCTGCCATGTAAGGCATGGCAGCGTCATACAACAACAATAACGTATTGCAGGTTATACACCTCACAATTAATACACATCATAGTAGTTTAATACACCGCTGCGCGGGCACAAGTGCCCGCCCTACAGAGCACCTGTAATGGTAGGCAGATCCTTTGGCGTATCAACACCCGTAGGGCGGGCATTTATGCCCGCCATTGCACCTTATGCAACAATTACAATGTATTAGGTCTTATGCACATCATGCAACAAATGCAACAATATTGGGTGTTATGCACACCACATTGGTCGCAATATGATGATAAACAGAAAAATCGCTGCGCGGGCATAAATGCCCGCCCTACGGTAAACTCTTGCCCTATCAACGCTACCGTCTCTGCGTCTTACGGTACGCCTCGCTGCTTTGTGACTAGAAAGGAACATCTGTGCGCCATTCTGCCGATAACAATTACCCCGCCCAACATAAACCCAACTGGAAAATCATTGCCGGTTTGTGGCCTTATCTGACCGAGTTCCGTGGTCGAGTGGTTCTTGCAATGGCTATGCTGATCCTTGCCAAAGTCGCCACGGTCGCTACGCCAATCGCTCTTAAATATATTATCGACTACCTCGATCAAAACCGCGGCGTGGATATGCTGATGTGGATGCCGCTAATGCTGGTCATCGCCTACGGTGCGCTGCGCTTTGGTAGCACCCTATTTAGCGAACTGCGTGACGCTATTTTTGCCCGAGTGGCTGAGCGCGCCATGCGACGGGTATCGTTGCGGGTGTTTAAGCATCTGCACCAGCGTGAACTGGCGTTTCATTTAGATCGCAAAACTGGTGGCCTAGCACGGGATATCGAACGCGGCACCACCGGCATCAGCTTCTTGCTGCGCTTTACCCTGTTTAATATTGTGCCGACACTGCTAGAAATCGTGATGGTGGCGAGTATTTTATTGGTGGCTTTTAACGTCAGCTACGTCTTGGCCATCTTGATATCCGTCGTGGTCTACGTGGTCTTTTCCATTAAAGTCACCGAGTGGCGCATCGCCTTTGTACGCGAGGCTAATAGCCGCGACAACCAGTCCAACTCCCGAGCCATCGACAGCTTACTGAACTATGAAACGGTCAAGTATTTCAACAACGAGCGCTTTGAAGCCGAGCAGTACGATCAAGGCTTAGAAAAGTGGGAGCAAGCCCGTCTAAAAAACCGCTTATCCATGGCAGCTCTGAATACCGGACAAGCCTTTATTATTGGCGTCTCACTGATTGTGATTATGAGCATGGCAGTGCGCGAAGTGGCGGCTGGCCAGATGACACTGGGTGATTTCACCATGGTCAACGCCTACCTCATCCAACTGTTTGTGCCACTCAACGCCCTAGGTTTTGTCTACCGAGAAATCCGCCAATCACTGGTCAATGTCGAGCGCCTGTTTGGGCTGCTGGGCGATAAGCCCGCGATTGAAGATGCACCTGATGCTCAAGCTTTAGCCCTCAGCTCAGGCCAAGTCGAATTTCGTGATGTGCACTTTAGCTATAACGCCGACCGCCCCATCCTTAAAGGCGTGAGTTTCAGCATACCTGCTGGCCATACCGTAGCGGTGGTGGGTGCCAGCGGCGCGGGCAAATCAACTCTGGCACGACTGTTGTTTAGGTTTTTTGATATCGACAGCGGCAGTATCAGCATCGATGGCCAAGATATACGCCAGATCACCCAAGACAGCCTGCGCAGCGCCATCGGTGTGGTGCCGCAAGACACCGTACTGTTTAACGATACGCTGTATAACAATCTGGCCTATGGCCGTCCTGGAGCGAGCGAAGCCGAAGTGCACCACGCTGCCCAACAAGCTCATCTGGAAGGTTTTATCAGCAGCCTGCCGGATGGTTATGCCACCCAAGTCGGTGAGCGCGGCCTCAAGCTTTCTGGCGGTGAAAAGCAGCGCGTGGCCATTGCGCGTGTCTTGTTAAAGAATCCGCCACTGCTGATTCTTGATGAAGCCACTTCATCTTTGGATTCAATTTCTGAGCAAGCGATTTTGGACGCGATCAACGCAGTGAAAACCAAGCGCACCACACTGGTGATTGCCCACCGCTTATCAACAGTACGCGATGCTGATAGCATTTTAGTCATGAACCAAGGTGAGATTGTCGAAAGCGGCAGCCACAGTGAGCTGCTAGAAAAAGACGGTTACTACGCCAGACTCTGGTTGCAACAACAGCAAGATATCTAAATCGACACCGCTGCGCGGGCACAAGTGCCCGCGATACAGTTAGACGCCTATGGCCGTCTGTGAGAATGCTATGTGCTGCGTTGATATCACGGTCGTGACTCGTAGATGAAAATGTGCAGTGCAGCCAGAACGACTGCACTGCAGAGGGATTAAAACTTACTCGCTGCTTTGATTGATATGCACAGTACGCTGTGGGAATGGGAAGTTAATACCTTCGCGATCAAAGGCTTCTTTCATCTCTTCTTGGAAGGCAAAAGTCACACCCCAAAAATCAGCACTTTTGGTCCACATACGCAAGGATAAATTGACTGAATCATCACCCAGCGATGCCAAATACACCACCGGCGCTGGATCCTGCAATACACGCTCATCAGCCGCTGCCAAATCAAGCAGAATCTTACGCGCATGCTTAATATTATCGCTGTAATCAATGCCCACCTTGATCTCTACACGGCGGGTTGGCTTGCGTGAGTAGTTGGTCACTATGCCATTGGAGAGCGAGCCATTGGGTAGCACAATCACCTTATTGTCCGCGGTACGCAGCAAGGTGTGGAAAATCAAAATACTTTCCACTGTACCGCCGACACCTTGCGCCTCAATATAATCACCGGCGCGGAATGGGCGTAAAAACAGAATCAGCACGCCACCGGCAAAGTTCGCCAAACTGCCCTGCAAGGCTAAACCGACAGCCAGACCCGCCGTACCAATTAAGGCTAAGAATGAAGTGGTTTGAATACCAATCATACTGGCGACACTGAGCAACAACATAATGCGCAGCAGCGCAAGAGTGAGCGAGCTTAGGAAGCCAACCACCATCGCATCGGCATGACGATTTTGCAGAAAACCAACTAGGCCCTCGGTGATACGATTAATCAGCCACCAACCTAGCCCTAGGGTAATCAGCGCAAAAAGAATATGACTGCCGTGCTCAACTAAAAGCGGCAGCCAGTTAGCTTTTATATCTGCCAACCAAGTATCAAGCGTGATGTCTTGCATAAAAAATCTCTGAATCAATAAGTGTGCAGGTTATTTTACATAACTGATACAAGGATGAAAGTATTGTTTGAGCCTAATGGCTTAATGCCACAAACCACTCAATATCAAAGCGCTAGAAAAAACTCCATATACTTAAAGTATCTCTGCGAGGCTGTCGCAAAAGTCTGGTCTTAAGTGACGCAGTGCAGGAATTGAGCAAAGATGGTGTATCGAGAGGACACCATCCCTCCACTGAAAAAAATGCATACAGCGATACATACACCCAGCAAAAACAGCCATCCGACAAAACCTGTATCATCTGCACTCAAGCTTTTACCACTAACCTGATTGAGTTTGCACCATGAACGCCGCCAAACGTTATGAAATCTTCCGCCGCTTTCAAGAAGACAATCCCAAGCCCGAAACCGAGCTCAATTACAGCTCACCCTTCGAGTTATTGATTGCTGTGATCCTCTCGGCTCAAGCCACGGACGTCGGCGTCAACAAAGCCACCGACAAACTCTACCCCGTCGCCAACACCCCAGAGGCGATCTACGCTTTGGGTTATGACGGCCTGTGTGAATACACCAAAACCATCGGCCTCTACCCCACCAAAAGCAAAAACGTGATTGAAACGTGCAGACTTTTAATCGAACGCCACAACAGCCAAGTCCCCGATACGCGTGAGGAACTTGAAGCGCTACCTGGCGTGGGTCGCAAAACGGCAAACGTGGTGCTGAATACGGTATTTGGTCAAGTAGCGATGGCGGTTGATACGCATATTTTTCGCGTCAGCAACCGCACTAAAATCGCCATGGGCAAGAACGTCTTAGAGGTTGAAAAGAAATTACTCAAAGTCGTCCCCAAAGAATTTATCCTCGATGCACACCACTGGCTGATCCTGCACGGACGCTATGTTTGCCAAGCGCGCAAGCCTCGTTGTGGCAGTTGCAGAATCGAAGATTTATGCGAATTTAAAGAGAAAACATCGGACGATTAGTTTTAACAATCGATACACAGCAAACCCATTGAAAAATACTTTTTTACCTGGAGCCATTTTATGGTTATAAGGTGCGCCAACGGAAACTCCCGTATGCGAGGCTCAAATCATGAGTAAAGAAGATTTAGAAATAGATGACGATTTCATAGCAGAGGATGCTGAAGAAATTGAGGAGGAGACCCCTGCTCAAGCTGCAAAAACCAACCTGACCAAGCGCCGCACCATCGATAACCTACTCGAAGAACGCCGCTTGCGTAAACAACTCGCTGAATATGACTACGATATAGACTGATATATCGCAACGCGTTACACCACTCTTGGGGCGGGCATTTATGCCCGCCACTTGCACATCGTTTAAAAACCGCATAACGCTACTGCAGCGCACACCACCGGCACGCTCTACGCTGAAGCCTTAACCCCATGCTGACCTTGATATGCATTTTCCGCACGACACGCAACCCATTGCCAGTACGCATCCGTGTTCGACATGCGTTCTTACCCACAAAACACGATCAAATGTAGGCCGAGCCTTTAGGCCGACATGGGCGCTGTAAGCGCCCAATACGATGCCAAAAACCATTACAACGGCACCAGCCTGATGGCTTTGTCGGCCTGAAGACCGACCTACAAAAATAACGCACATCCACCGCACATACACATCAAATGTAGGTCGGCCTTTAGGCCGACATGGGCGCTGTAAGCGCCCTAAAACACGCATTACAAACAATCACAACGGCACCAGCCTGATGGCTTTGTCGGCCTGAAGACCGACCTACAAAAAACAACGCACATCCACCGCACATACACATCAAATGTAGATACTCTGTTTAAGCACAAGCTTTTTTGTGCTCTTCACTGAATAATTTTGATGAGTCAAAGGGTATGTTTAATTTTAAGCATGCCCAGATTCCTGTCAGCATTTTACGCATAACTGCACACAAGGCTTGCTTCTTTTTCTTACCGCGTTGAGTCAGAGATTGATAAAATGCTCGCGCATTAGGATCGTGAGTGACCGCAGATAAAGCTGGCATAAAGAGCGCTGTGCGCAAATAAGCATTGCCGGCCTTGCTTAAACGGCCAGGTTTATTAATGCTGGTGCCTGATTGTGTCAGGCGTACATCCAAGCCTGCAAAACGGGTAACTTGTGATGATTTTAAATGCTCTGGAAGTAATTCTAACTCGCAAATAATCATAATAGCGCTATTGATTCCGATCCCAATAGCTGCAGTTAGATTTTCTAATTTTTGCTTTAGCGCTTCATCATCAGTAATAATTTCTAGAGCCATATTGCGTAAACGCTCAATACGAATCTCTAAATATTCGATGCCTTCTAATTCGTCATCAATCAGCGGCTGGTATGTTGTGTTTTTCGCTTTTAAAGCATGCAAGTTATTTTTAGCTTCAGTGCGGCGGCCGACCAACCTATTGATTTGACGGCCAATATCGCGCAAAGACAGGTATTTCGGATCAGGCGCTGCCCATAAACGTGGCGTCATACGCTGCGCATATTCAGCTAATAAAGCCGCATCAATACCGTCAGTTTTACTATGAGTCAGCGTCAATTTAGCGAAGTGATTAAAACTATTTGGATTGATTACTGAGACTTTTAAACCGCTGTTAAACAGCACTACAGCAAGGTTTAAATAATAGATTCCAGTGGCTTCCATAATCACGCATGCAGGATCTAATTTGAGCAGTCGAGTAGCAAGCTTTGCATGATCTTCAGGTGTTTGTTGATAGCTTTTTACAGCGCCATTTTTATCATTACGACGCACCACAACTTCAAACGCTGTTGCACCAATATCAATACCAATAAAAGTACTCATGCCTTTAATCCTCGCTGCTAATCAGTAATAATACTTACCGGTTCCCCGACCTCGCACTTTTTGCCTCTCAACCTTGTATATTCGAAGTCTCTTTTGAGCTTCTGGATACTCTTCGAGATCAGCAAAGAGGCGGGGAGCCACTCTACATATGAGGTCAGTAAACTGCCTCTAGGTCGGTACGGCTTCCCCAGTAAATTGCTCTTATCTTAACGAATAATCGTCACTGACTAACATACAAGGTCGGTCTTTAGGCCGACATGGGCGCTGTAAGCGCCCTAAAACACGCATTACAAACAATCACAACGGCACCAGCCTGATGGCTTTGTCGGCCTGAAGACCGACCTACAAGAGCAATACTTCAAACAATTTTCGTCGAGCTTACAAATACGCTGAATTCCAAAACGGATAATATTTCACGTCGTTGACAAGTTCTTTACGCAATGGATTGGCAACAATATAACGAGCAATATGAATACGGTTTTCTTCAGCACGTAATGCACGATCATGAAAAGAGGACTGCCAGAGCTTACCTTTACGATTGAGGTGCTGATTTATCAAATAGGCACTCGTACCTTTTAATCCGCCGACAACCTTAGATAGCTCAGCATCTGCACTATCAAGACGTAACAGACCATGAAAATGATCTGGCATCAGCACCCATGTTAACCAAGTGCATTGATACTGACGCTCATTGAGTACAATTTGTTGGCAAAACAAACGAGCGAGCTCAAAGTCATTAAAAAAAGCAACTCTATTGTGCGTATTAAAGGTCACAAGATACTCGCCCTGCCGCTGCGAAAACCGACCTATTCTTAAGTCATTCCATGACATAAACATCTCCTTTTACGCTTACATACAGATCGCGCCTTTAGGCCAACATGGGCTGCTAATCACGCAATCTTACCCACAAAACACGATCAAATGTAGGTCGGCCTTTAGGCCGACATGGGCGCTGCAAGCGCCCCCATACGGTGCCGCAAACAATCACAACGGCACCAGCCTGATGGCTTTGTCGGCCTTTAGGCCGACATGGGCGTTGCAAACGCCCCAATACGACGCCGAAAACAATCACAACGGCACCAATCTGATGGCTTTGTCGGCCTGAAGACCGACCTACAAAAGCGGGGCACTGAGCTTTTTCTGATGATAGAGCAAGTCGACCAAATCCCCCTGCGGCACATACCCATCCACGGTTTGGCGCAACAACTGGCGAATCAACACACAATCACCACTATTGGCCGCGGCAACCAACTCATGCAACACCACTTCCAACTCAGCCCAAGGCAAGAAGTCTTCAGCGGCGCGCATGATCATGCTGTGTTCGGTGGGTGAGACGTTATCGCCAATCAGCAGCTCTTCATAGAGCTTTTCACCAGGGCGTAAGCCACTGAACTCAATGGCAATTTCACCACTGGGATTGGCTTCACTGCGCACAGTCAAACCGGTGAGATTAATCATCTTCTCTGCCAGCTCAACAATTCTTACCGGCTCGCCCATATCCAAGACAAACACATCACCACCCTGCCCCATAGCACCGGCTTGAATCACCAACTGCGAGGCTTCAGGAATGGTCATAAAATAACGCGTCATCTTCGGATGCGTCACCGTCACCGGTCCACCCTGTTTAATCTGCTGACGGAACAATGGAATCACCGAGCCTGACGAGCCCAGCACATTACCAAAGCGCACCATGGTAAAGCGTGTGTTATTTTCAAACTGCTGAGTATTCTTATCGTCTCTAAATAAACCCGAAGTGGCTTCTTTACTTAACGCCTGCAACACCATCTCAGCCAAACGCTTGGTACTGCCCATAATATTAGTTGGACGCACCGCTTTATCAGTGGAAATCAGCACAAAGTGCTCAACCCCCGACGCAATCGCTGCCTGCGCGGTATTCAGCGTACCGATGACATTATTGAGAATACCTTCCGCCGTATTGTGCTCAACCATCGGCACATGCTTATAAGCCGCAGCGTGGTAGACGGTATCCACCTTCCAGCTCTGCATCACTTCACGCAAACGCTTCAGATTACGAATCGAACCCAACACTGGGAACAACTGCACACTTAAGCCTTCTTTAGCGATCCGCGCACTCAGCTCAGTTTGAATGCTGTAGAGATTAAATTCACTGTGCTCAAACAAAATCAAAGTGGTCGCGCCACTGGCTAAAATCTGCCGACACAACTCCGAACCAATCGAACCACCGGCACCGGTGACCATCACTATTTTTTGCTTAATACAACGCTCAAACAACTCCATGTGTGGCTCAACTGCATCACGACCCAAGAGGTCAGCAATATCCACTTCCTGCAGATCCTGCACCTTCACGCGGCCACTGGCCAAATCCATAATGCCGGGGATGGTGCGCACATGCAGCGGGTAAGGCTCTAAATAAGACAAGATCTCACGACGGCGCGCACGGGTGGCGGACGGCATCGCCAACAACACTTCAGTCGCACCGGTGGCTTTAATCATCTGACGTAAATGGCGTGACTTATACACCTTCAGCCCAGCAATGGTACGCCCAGCAATCACCGGATCATCATCAATAAAGGCCACCGGCAGCATGCTTTTACCCATACGCAAGGACGCGACCAACTGATTACCGGCCGCCCCAGCACCATAAATAGCAACATGCGGTAAACTTTTTGAGTTTTTTATAAATGGCACATAGTGCATGCCATCCAACCAATCACCCAAGAAATACTCTCGCAGCGCCAAACGCACACCACCGAGTATAAAGACGGTCAACCACCAATAACTGAGCACCAAGGAACGCGGTACTAAGGTATCGTCTTGTTGAAACCAGTAAATACATAAAGCCAAGACCAAGGCCGATAGCGTCGTCGCCTGCAGAATAGCGACCAACACTTCTTTACCAGCATAGCGCATCACCGTTCGATACAGCCCAAAGCTGCGCAGCAGCGGAATAGCAATCACTGGTGCAGCTAAAAACAACCAGCTATTGCTCACCATCGGCCCAAAAGAGTCAACAAACCCCAAGCGCACCACAAACGCCAACCCCAACGCCAACCACACCAAAATAATATCAGCGAAGACCTGCAACATACGCTTGTAACGATTGGGTAAACCTAACAACCAGGTTCTGAGCATCATCTGTGTCCCGTAGATTATTTTAAAAAAAGAGTCGCACTTAACAACACACCCACACACAACCATGTAGGGCGGGCATTTATGCCCGCCATGGCCGTTACACCATGCTCAAACACATACGCGGGCATGTAGGTCGGCCTTCAGGCCGACAAGGGCGTCAAAGACGCCCCAACAGCGTTGCATACCAATACATTTGCATCAGTTGGGTGGGTTTGTCGGCCTAAAGACCGACCTACAAAAGCATGTGACTTTACGCTTTTTCTAGCTCACCCGCTTTATACTTCACGGCCAGCAGCACCAAAGGCACATAAGCAATCACCACCCCCAGCACCCCATCCAAATGCCACACGCCCACCGCCAAAGCAATCGGCAACAACCAAAACAGATTAATCAGCATCACCGCCAAAGTCACCGGACGATGCCCAGCAAAGCGACGCGAAGCATATTGATAAGCATGACTGCGATGCGCCTCATAGATCTTATCGCCCCGCACTAAACGGCGCAGCAAAGTAAAGGTCGCATCCACCACAAACACACCCAACAAAATCACCCAGCTCCACAACAACTCAGCACTAAACCAAGCCGCCTGCAGCGATAACACCGCCAAAATCAAACCTAAAAAGCCACTACCCGCATCACCCATAAAAATGCGCGCAGGCGGGAAATTCCAGCATAAAAACCCAGCCACTGCCGCCGCTAACAACACAGGCACCAGCGCTAAGATTGGCTCACCCAGCAGCACATACAGCAACGCCCCACCAGCACAAACACAAATCGCTTCAATACTGGCCAGACCATCAATGCCATCCATAAAGTTATATAGATTGAGCAACCAAACGATATACACAGCCGTCAGCACATGGCCAATCACACCCAGATCAAAGGTAAAACCAAAGACCAATAACGGCGGCAAACCACCCAGCCAATACAAGGCCCAAATCGCCGCAGAAAAATGACTTAATAAACGCCAGCGCACCGACACATCAATAAAATCATCGACAAAGCCTGACAACGCCACCACAGCACCCGCACCCAGCGCCGCGATAAAAAAGTTAAACTCCAGCAGACCCACAGTGTTTAAATACAACAACGCCATAAAAAAAGTCAGCGCAATCGCAATACCACCCCCACGTGCTTTAGGAATGCTATGCGAACTGCGCTGATTTGGCATATCGATTAAATTTAAAGCCTGTGCATAACGCAATAACAATCCACTTAAAGCAAAAGTTATCACAAACGCACAACAGCCAAGCAGCAAAACACCCATTCAATACACCCGTAAGCTCTAGCTTAACTGCTAATTTTTAAAAACCACTCAGGTGTGTATTTAAACAGAATGCGTCGCTAAGCTCATCACTTCACTTAGAACATCACAGGTTTTTTTAATTTCAGCAGCAGTTAAAGTCGGATGCACCATAAACATTATACTGGTCTCACCCAACTCACGCGCTACCGGCAACGGCTCAGCAGGACGGAAACCCGTACCATCAAAAGCTTTTTCTAAATAGACCTCAGAGCACGAACCACTGAAGCTGGGTACACCACGCTCAGCAATCTCAGCCAAAATACGATCACGATTCCAATCCGCTTTTAATAGCTCAGGCTTAACAAACACATAACTCTTATAGGCCGCATGCTCACGACCTTCAGGTACAGCTGGCACACGCAAAGCTGAACAACTGCGCGCAGCCGCCCAAATCGTTTCAGCATTAGCCAAACGCTGCGCCTGCCACTGCGGCATACGCTTGAGCTGAATACGACCCAGCACCGCTTGCATTTCCGTCATACGCCAGTTGGTGCCAAAGCTTTCATGTAACCAGCGGTAGCCAGCTGGATGCTCACGCTCATACACCGCCTCGTAGCTTTTACCATGATCCTTATAGGCCCACATCGCGCGCCACAGTTGCTCATCATTGGTGGTGACCATACCGCCTTCTCCGCCGGTGGTCATAATTTTATCTTGGCAAAACGACCATGCACTAATATGACCGATACTACCCACTGATCGACCTTTGTACTTGGCACCGTGCGCCTGCGCACAGTCTTCAATCACATACAGATTGTGCTCAGTGGCCAACGCCATAATCGCATCCATATCCGCCGGCATACCACCCAAGTGCACCACAACAATGGCTTTAGTCTTAGGTGTGAGCACCTTAGCAATGGTGTGCGCTTCGATATTTTGGCTATCGGCATCCACATCAGCAAATACCGGCGTCGCACCGGCATTCACGACACTGGAAATCGAAGCAATAAAGGTACGTGGGGTGACAATCACTTCATCACCTGGGCCAACATCTAAAGCTTTTAACGCGATATCCAGCGCCAAGGTACCGTTACCTAACGCAATGGCATAGTTACTGTCTGACCAAGAGGCGAATTCTTTTTCAAACTCACGGCATTCTTGGCCTGTCCAATAGTTCACTTTGTTGGATAAAACCACATCACGTACAGCATTGGCTTCTTCTTCAGTAAAGGAGGGCCAAGGGGAAAAAGGGGTGTTTAACACGTTAAAATTCCAAATTAAAAAATAAAAATAAAAATAAAAATAAAAATAAAAATAAAAATCTAAATCTAAATACTAAGTTCAGCCAAGAGTTCTTTTTCAAGTTGAAATATTTTATCACTTGGTCTTTTTTTCACTGCTTTACAATCTACACCTACATAAACAGTCCAAGGTTCTAGATTTTTTCTAACTATAACTCCAGCCCCAACAGCTGCGCCCTCGCCAATAGTGACACCTGGCAATATAGTTACATTAGTACCAATAATAACGTGTCTACCAATGTGTATTTTAGAGGTTTTAACATTCGTATATTTACTTGGTACTGTTGGATTAGTCAGACCGCCACCTAAAAAATCATCGCTGCCAGTTATGATTCTACAGCCTGCACTTAAGCCTGAAAAATCTTCCATAACAAACTCGCCACCGCCAATAACACTACAAAAAGAGGCTATGTGGACAAACTTACCAATCGTTGTTTTCTCACCAGCATTGAGGAATACAAAATCATCAATTTGCGAGTAATCGCCAATCGTTAAATTCTGCTTGTTAATAATTTTGGCTTGATCGTAAATCTTAGGTTTCATTCTTATTCCCTCTAAAAGGATAGGTTGTAACTTCACCTTCCGCTGTTATTCCATCTTTAATCAACACTTTTTTAACGGTTAACAAAACAATTTTTATGTCTAGCCAAAACGAACGGTTATCCACATACCAGACATCGAGCTTAAACTTATCTTCCCAGCTGATGGCGTTACGACCATTGATCTGCGCCCAACCTGTCACACCCGGACGCGCTTCATGGCGACGGTATTGCTCGGCTGAATACAGCGGCAAATATTCCATCAACAAAGGACGCGGGCCCACTAAGCTCATTTCACCTTTAAGCACATTCCACAATTCTGGCAACTCATCCAAACTGCTGGAGCGTAAAAAACTGCCAAAGGGCGTCATCCGCTCAGAGTCAGGCAATGGATTACCATTAGCATCCACAGCATCACGCATGGTACGAAACTTGATCATTTCAAAAGGTTTGCCGTCTTTACCGGGGCGGATCTGACGGAATAAAACAGGAGAGCCTAGTTTACGGCTGATTTTCCAAGCGACAATAGCAATGACGGGGCTGAGTAATAGCAGACCGAAAAAAGATGCAACGATATCGAAAAGACGTTTCAAACGATCCAACTCCATTAGACATTAAAAGCACAATCGGCTCGCTTATGAGTTTAAGCGGCACATCTTAGCAGCAATACAAAACGATGAAATAAAGACTTCGCAACTAGCTCTTTAATTTAGCCCTGCAATAATTTCCTCAAGATTCTCTGCATGCGCTTTCGGCGTTAACCTATAAAACAACTCAGCCGCTACATGCAACGGAACTAATGGCTCTTGTTCCAGCTTATGAAACAACTGCACCACCGCATCAATCTCAGGCTCAGCCACAAACCCAAGATGATTATTATTCACCCACTGCGCCACACTGGTATTACCACCACAGATAGCAATCACCTGACAACCTGAAAACACATAGGAGGATGATTTACTCGGGAAGGCGTAATTCGTCACCTCATCATCAATCGGCATCAAACCAAAGCTATAGCCGCGCAACAAGTCTGCAGCTTTATCAGCAGGTAGCACGCCTAAATAACTGACTTGCTTAAACTGACTAGCGAGTTTCTCAACCGCACCGCGATAGACGCCACCGCCAGCAAATACAAAAGGTAACTGACCACCTTCATTTAAATAACGCTCAATGGCAGCCAGTAATAGAGGTATGCGTTGCAAGCGTCCTGCATTGCCGCAATAGACAAAACCTTTTTTTCTTTCCACTGCAACCTGAGTCTCTTGCTGCGCTCCCTGAACAGATGGGTTATCCAACAGCACAATAGGTAGCTGCTGACCTGTTCGCTGTGCAATATAAGACTTCATCTGTTCAGTTAAAGTAATAACGGTTGTCGCTTTTATCGTTGTTTTTATATCGATTTTTAACAACACACGCTCTACCCAATTTTTCTTACCGGTAACAACTTGGGTGGCTTCTGGATGCATATCCTGCAAGTGATACACATACTTTTTATTAAACAACCAACAGTACCAGCGTACTACCAGTGGCGTAAAAATAGGCGGGTTGGTTGCCACATACACTTTATCGGGTCGATGCCAGCACAAACTGATAAAAACAAATGCTGTAAAAAGCAGCAGCTCAGTAATACGCAACAACATATGGCTGGAAGAATTGGTTAAGCTAGGCAAAGTAGAAAACTTAACATTCTCTCCGCGTCCAGCAGCCTTAAGCTTTGCTGGAAAGTCTTTAGCAACCTGGGTAATCACGATTGGCTGTACATTCTTAGCCAATGACTCCGATAGCAATAGCAGAGCCTCGCCGATAGCGGGGTTTTCTGGCCAAAAACTACGGCTCACTATTGCTACTTTTGTCATCACTGCATCCTGCCTTAAATTAATACTGCTTCCACACGTTACGCATTACATAGTCACGATAGCTATGCACAATCCGTACAATTTTATCTGACACATTCGGCATGCTGTAATCGGCCACTAAACGCAACGTACGTTCTACTCCTTGCAACTGACTTTCCAGCACTTGCAGAGCCTGCATCACGCGATCAGCTTCAAGGCCCACCATCATCACTGAAGCTTCTTCCATGCCTTCTGGACGCTCATGCGCTTCACGCAAATTCAGGGCTGGGAAGTTCAGAATGGATGACTCTTCATTGATGGTGCCGCTATCTGACAGTGATGCTTTCGCAGATAACTGCAGCTTGTTGTAGTCTTTAAAGCCCATAGGTTTGAGCAAACGCACATTGGCATGGAACTCAACACCCATAGCATCGACACGCTTTTGTGTACGCGGGTGGGTAGAGACAATCACTGGGTAATCATAATGCGCAGCGACAGTATTGAGCACATCAACCAGCTTGAGGAAGTTTTTATCTGAGTCGATATTTTCTTCACGGTGTGCGCTAACGATAAAGAACTTACCTTCTTCTAAACCTAAACGCTGCAGCACGTCAGACTGTTCAATGCCTTCACGGTAATAATTCAGCACTTCAAACATTGGGCTGCCGGTTTTGATTACCATGTCCGGCGATAAACCTTCACGCAGCAAATAGTCACGCGCAATAGTGCTGTAGGTCAGGTTGATATCCGCAGTGTGATCAACAATACGGCGGTTGATTTCTTCAGGTACGCGCATATCAAAGCAACGGTTACCCGCTTCCATATGGAAGGTAGGGATCTTACGGCGCTTAGCTGGAATCACTGCCATACAGCTGTTGGTATCACCGAGGACCAATAGCGCTTGCGGCTGGACTTCAGCGAGCACACGATCCACAGCAATAATCACATTACCAATAGTTTCAGCGCCACTCTGCCCTGCTGCATTTAAAAAATGGTCAGGTTTGCGAATACCTAAATCCTCAAAGAAGATTTGGTTTAACTCATAATCGTAGTTTTGGCCGGTATGCACCAAAATATGTTCACAATGCTCATCCATCTTTGCCATCACGCGCGATAAACGAATAATCTCAGGGCGCGTGCCCACGACTGTTACTACTTTTAACTTTTGAATACTCATAAAACACCCAAATTATTTATTTAAGACTGCTAATTCTGTCTTTTCAAAAACAATAGCGGCCAAGTACTTAGCACCATTTTTCGTCAAATGGTTTGTATCGTAGGTAATAAACTTACCTTCATCAGTAAATATATTCACTTCGCCTGAGCTATTTTTAAGCAAACCCAACATATCGATATAACCGTCTATACCTAAGACAGCCATACGATTAAAATTATCTATATTATCCAATGGCTTGGTTTTAGCCATTACAAAGCTATTGGAAGGTAACATTTTAACAAAATTATTATTCCATCCAAAATTCTTAGCACCTAACACAAAGAGTTTACGCCCCTGAATTCTACTATTTAAATCGTCTACACAAACAGCAAGCTCCTCATAAGCATCTGAAGCATCAACCCCTAACGCCCAAGCGTTAGCGAGTACAACATATTGAGAGCCGTGCAGCATCTGAGCTAAGCGTTGTTCGGTCACATTGCAACCTAAATCATCATAAACAATGTCAAATTTACGATCTAAATTATGCTCTAGTAGCATATTGATAAAATCACGAGCAAAACTATTACCCAACACAACTAGACGTTCTTTTTCTGCGTTCTGCGTTCTGCGTTCTGCGTTCTGCGTTGGAATTTGGCTGTATTTTCTAGGCAAGTCAACGTATTGCTGGGGATCGCCGTCATATGAATACTCAGAAAAATAACTCTGAAAACCATAGGTCTTATGCATTACCAGTCCTGTAGTCACAATGCCCGAAGCACATAAAGCTAAAACCGGGTAAAACAGTTTGGCAGGAGCAAAATTAAAGTCTCTAGCTGGGTTTTCAATTAATCGCCACGTCAGGTAGGCTAGAGGAATCGCCACAAAAGACACAGCCGCTAACACATAAGGATTGGGCTCATACTCAGAAGACAATCTAAAGAACGCTATCAATGGCTGATGCCACAAGTACACGCTGTAACTGATCAATCCAATAAAAACAAATGGTTTTGAAGATAGTAACCGACCAGCATAAGTAGCAGTGCTGCTAGAAAACCCAACGATAAGAAAGGCACCAAAGATCGGTAATGCATTCACGATAGCCTGATTACTCGAAAAAACATAAGGGAATAGGAACGAAACAACAATACAAAATACCCCTAAAGCAGATAAATAGTTATTACTCTTAAGTGTATTTTTATTGAGGTAAGCAGCCAGCAAACCACCACACATCAACTCCCAAACCCGAGTAAACAAAATCAGAAAATTATATTCTTTACTATCAACAAAAAAACTATATAAAAAACTTGCTATGATAAATAACGTTATGAATAGATAAAGTGGTTTCGTACCTTTAATCAGTTTATAAAATGCAATAAAAACGATTGGTACTATAAAATAATACTGTTCCTCAACACCTAAGCTCCAAGTATGGTAAAGAGGTTTAAATTCAGAGGCTAAACTCCAATATCCTGAGGTGATATAGAGCAAGATATTATTAGCTGCAAAGGTACTTGCAACAATAGACTGCCCTAGATTTTTAATATCATAGGGCACCATAAAAATAGGCGATAACAACGCCACAATTAACATGACAAATAGAAGTGCAGGTAAAATTCTACGCGCCCTTCTATCGTAAAAGCTTAAGAAACTAAACTTTTCGCTTTTAACCTTGCGTAGAATATCGCCAGTAATCAAAAAACCACTAATAAAGAAGAACAGATCAACACCAAGAAACCCACCAGGAATAAACGGTACTTTCGCATGAAATAATAAAACCGGAATAACAGCTAATGCGCGTAAACCAGTAATATCGTTACGCATTCCTTTGCTATGAGCTACAGACATACAATCAAGATCTCAGAATCAAAATTAAAGTAGTTTAGTGTAAGTGTCAGGTTTTTCACGATCAAAAACCTCATTGGCCCAGAGCATCACTACCATTTCATCATCGCCCACGTTGGTAATATCGTGAGTCCAGCCGGTGACGGTTTCAACAATTTCAGACTGTTCACCACTGGTATACAGCTCATAAAATTCGCCGGTCATCATGTGGCGAAAACGGAAGCACGCTTTACCTTTAATCACTAAAAACTTTTCTGTTTTGGAGTGATGGTAATGGCCGCCACGGGTAATACCTGGATGCGCAGTAAAAAATGAAAACTGCCCAGCATCTTTAGTTTTGAGCATTTCCACAAACACACCACGCTCATCACCGTGCTGAGGCACTTGATAGCTGAACTGCTCAGGCGTTAAGTAGCTGACATAGGTGGAATACAAGGCACGCACTAAACCGGTGCCGACATTCTCAGTAATCAAATTATCGCGACTGTTTTTAAAGGCCTGAATCTGTTCGGCCAGCTCACCCACAGTGGTGTGGTATTGCTGCTCAATCTCGACAAAGCCGCTTTGTGTGGCACGACCATCCAAAACGGCTAAAAACGACTCAACCACATCATCGATATAGACCAAGTTAACTTGCGCACCGGGATCATTAATCTGAATCGGCAAACCCTGAGCAATGTTATGGCAAAAGGTGGCCACAGCTGAGTTGTAATTAGGACGCGCCCACTTACCAAACACATTGGGTAAACGGTAAATAAATACAGGTGACTCAGTGCTGGCAGCTAAAGCCAAGAGCGCATCTTCTGCCGCGCGCTTACTGGCACCGTAAGGGTTATCAGCTGCTGCTTGAATGGACGAGCTGTACACCACAGGAATGCTTTTGCCAGACAATTGCACGGTATCACACAGCTGCTGGGTTAAATCGGCATTACCCTGCTGAAACTCTGCTGGGTCTTGCGGACGATTCACTCCAGCCAAATGGAACACCAGATCAGCATCCGCCACCCATTGCACTAAGTCAGCCTGGGTATGTTCACGAGTAAAGCACTGCACTTCAACATCGTTGCGCTCAGCTAAATGCAACTGCAGATTTTTACCAACAAAACCATTCGCACCTGTAATTAAAACGCGCATGCTTACTCCTCAGCGGCAATATTTTCGCCACGCTGAATCGCAGGCATAAAAGTCAGTTTCATCAATAGATTGTGCATACCGGCAACATCTAAACGCTCAGTGTTATGCGAGTTGTAATCTTCTGTACGAGAAATTTTCTCTTGACCGTGCTCAATATACTTAGCGTAGTTGAGGTCACGTAAATCCGGTGGAATACGGAAGTAGTCACCCATATCTTCAGCACAGGCCATTTCTTCACGGCTGAGCAGTGCTTCATAGAGCTTCTCACCATGACGCGTACCAATGATATTGATTGGATGCTCTGGCTTACCCACCAATTCAGTCAAGGCTCGCGCTAAGGTTTCTACCGTGGCTGCAGGTGCTTTTTGTACAAACAAGTCGCCGTTATTGCCATGTTCAAAGGCATACAGCACCAGGTCAACCGCATCCGCCAGCGTCATCATAAAACGAGTCATATTGGGGTCAGTAATGGTCAATGGCTGATCGGCACGGATCTGCTCAACAAACAACGGAATCACCGAGCCACGTGAAGCCATCACGTTACCGTAACGGGTACCGCAAATAACAGTCTTGGTGTCATCCACATTACGCGACTTAGCCACCATGACTTTTTCCATCATGGCTTTAGAAATACCCATCGCATTAATCGGGTATACAGCTTTATCTGTACTTAAGCAGACAACACGCTTCACTTCGTTTTGAATCGCAGCTTCCAAAACGTTTTCGGTACCAAGAATATTGGTTTTTACTGCTTCCATCGGGTGGAACTCGCATGAAGGCACTTGCTTCAGCGCAGCTGCGTGGAAGATATAATCCACACCGCGCGTGGCATTCAGCACGCTTCTATAGTCGCGCACATCGCCGATGTAAAACTTCAGCTTAGGACTGGGGAAACGCTTGCGCATGTCGTCTTGCTTTTTCTCGTCACGGCTGAAGATACGGATTTCAGCGATATCAGATTCGAGGAAGCGTTTGAGGACGGCGTTGCCGAAGGAGCCGGTGCCGCCGGTGATGAGAAGGGTTTTACTTTTAAACATAAGGACCTCTTAACATTAAATCTCAGAAAAATTAAAACTACATATAAAATCATGTTTAAACAACATACTAAATTCGTGATATTCGTATATTTTCAGCGTTGAAAGCCGCAATTAACAATGCCATTAAACCAGCAAATCGAAACTCATATATTCCAACATTAATAGTAAAACAAATTATTAATGGAACAAAGAAAAAAGAACTTAGTTTTATTTTAAGCAAGGCAGGATAAAAGAAAACAAACATAAAAATAAGATATAAAATTAATCCATAACTATAAATCAAGTGAAGATGTCCATTATGCGGATTAAATTCTTTACCATCCATAACAACTAACCCACCATCCCCCCAAAACAAAGATGTAGCAATCTTTGAAAAATCAATTGCATTCATCCAAATATCATAACGAGAACTCATAGAATTATCTGAAACTCTACCAGTTGCAATCTGACCTACATCTGTAGATTTGAACATAGAAAAACCAACAAAGACTGCAGCAATAAAAAAAATCATTATTAAAAGTTTAAAAATCACTATACGATTTCCTCCTTTAGAAGAGAGAAAATCATTTATTAACAACGCAATCATAGTAATCAAGTAAATTATCATTCCTGAAGAGCTCATCGTTGAGAAAACAATAGCCATCACCAAAAAAATCAAAATCACAGATACTAAATATGTGGTTTTATCAAATAGCACGACATAAGCCAAAATCGAAACACAAATAGCAGCCAAATTATTAGGCTCACTTAAAGTACTTGTAAACCGATACATTGCATTACTAAAGTCACTAACTTGTATTGTATTGTCATACATAGTCCATATAGAGCGAACTTTAAAATACTCCACTGGATTCCAATAAAAAATAAATGCTAAAAAAAGAACAAAGACCAAATAAGCAATTAAACTTTTATCTATTTTAAAACTATATCTTAAAATTAAACTTTTAAAGAAAACATAAAACAAAAACATGTACAACAATACCACAGTATTTGCAGCCATATTTATTGATGTTCCAACACCTCCATCACGCAATTGAAATCCATCTTGGTATTTAACAAAAGAAAAAGAAAAGCTTATTAAGCATAAAAAAATAGCAACTATTGACAACTTAAAATCACGATCATTAATTATATTTTTTCCTCTCAGAAAAAGCCAAATAGGAATTACAATCATCGAAGAAGAAACTGAAAAAACTCTCAAATAAGGGAAAAACATTATATCAAAAACAACAAAATAGAAAAAAAACTTGTCTATATTTTTCCCAGAAACTTTAGTTATCATTTTTATACCAAAAATTTTATGAGGCTTAAGAACTCTAAAATCATTTTATAATATTCATTATAAAATCGTTTTTATTTTTTAACATTTTCTTTTCTAAAAAATCTAAATCCTGCTTAAAATCACACTTATCATCCAACAAAACTGTAAGTTTAGACTGAATATTCTCAAAATCACTTACACATATAACATGCTTATCTAAAAACCTCATAGAGGCAATACTGGAAGGCCCTATAGCTAATATTTTACTGCCCACACTAATATATTCAGCTATTTTAGTAGATACTGACAAACGCGTAGACTCAATACACTTTTTCTCAAAAGATTCAGCATGTACAAGTATATCAGCATTATTTAAAGCATACTGCACACCATTTTCACTTAGTCCGCCACAAAATTTAGATACACCCTGAACCTCAATCTCACTTAAAACATCACCACTAACACTTTGGTTAGAGTAAATTTCAAGAGTTACATCTCTACTATTTAAAAAATTAAAATCACTTAATGCTTTAGCAAGTAGCGATAAAGTTTTCCACCTTTTAAAGTGCAGCCCTCCAGCATAAACCAGCAGTAAATCTGAGCGCTCTGTCTTTTTAAAATCATGAACCTTGAGATCCTTGCTCATATTAAATGCTAGGATACTATCTTTATTAAACAGTTTTTTGTATTCAAAACGCATTTCTTCAGAAATAGTTACAAAAACATCAGACTCAGGCACAGCCTTTTTCATTTTTGAATAAGTCAAACGCCTACGCAACAACCAGAACAAATTTAATGTTTCTCTAGGTAAAATATAATCATCTGTTATGTAAACCACTTTTTTTACATTTGGTAAATAGCTACACACCGCTTGATAAATATCATATGCAAATAAAGAGTCCCCAGCACAAAAAAAAACCACATCTGGATTAAATTCAGATACCCACTTAGATAAAGACTGTTTATTTATGCCAGATACTTTCCAAACAACTTCTCGTAACAATCTTGCCAAATTAGAGCTTTTAAAACTTTCATATTTTATTTTAGAAGGTTCTTTTTTCAATATCTCATCAAAGTTTTTTATATAATCTAATCCTGCGCCAGCTTTAACCTTATATGAAAAAACAGATTTCAAAACATCTTCATCAGATATTCGATAGGATGTCGAAACATAAACCCCACCTAGCTCTTCATTGCTAAAATATAACTGAGCCAAGTGGCTTTTAGGGTGGTCTTTAAAGAAAGAGAGTAAAGTCTTACCGTTATTATTTTGAGACGATAATACGTTATTACTGATAATTAATATTTTCTTCATACTCTCCACTTAAGCTATGCCTTTAATCTAAAAATAATTATCTAAACTTTTTATAACAACCAATTACTTTTGTAGCAAAAACCGGGCTTACAGAAAACAAAAAAACCATTAACTTATAACTTAATGGAACATATTTACTATAAAAAAAAGACTGCTTAGAAACGCTGCCTATGTTCTCGCGTAAAATCATACAAGAAGATTCTCGAGCCTTCTGGCTAGATACCGAAAAAGATAATATCATGCTAACCATAAAGTGCGCTCTAAAAAAAAGAGACTTTTCATTTAATTCTTTATTATTAAATCCAGACACATCTTCCTTTACTTTATCATAAACTTTTAAACAACTGAGTTTCTTGGTATTTATCTCCTGATGATTAATACTTTGTGGATTAATATTATAATTATAATAAACCTCCTTACAAAGAGAAACCTTATGACACCTCTTCAAATAATTATAATTAAACTCAAAATCTTCAAAAAAATGAACATCACTACTCATATCAATACATTTAACTAAATCTGTTTTGTATAAATAAGCACACATAGATGTAGGGAATCGTAACAAAAACAGCTCACCTATTGCTTCAATATTATCTATCGGTCGCCCTACATCAAGAATATTTTTGCATGGCGGTTTTATTGTAAAGTTAACAAGAGTAACGCACTCTGACTCTTCTGCTCGTATTTTACTTAGTAAAACCTGATACATTTCAAGATCAACAAAATCATCACTATCAACAAACCCTATGTACTCTCCAACTGCAGCTTCAATACCTGCACTTCTAGCTTTAGATACTCCTTGGTTCTGCTGATCTATAACAAAAACACGAGAATCTAATTCTTTAAATTTTTTACATATATCTTGAGATCCATCTTGAGAGCCGTCATTAACGAGAATAATTTGAATATTCCTATACGTCTGGTTTATTAATGACTCAATACACTTAACGAGATACAGCCCAGGATTATAAATAGGCACAACAATAGATATAAGAGGTTCATTCATTTAAATTAGCCTTTGGAAATATCATTATATCGTTTAAAATAAATATTGATTCATTCTTACAAGAATGAAACTTGCAGCCAACTTCGTTCCAACTTATTTTACTTGAAGCCAAATTATTAATATTAACTGTACCACCTAGCATTAATCTATCCTGCAACCCTAATCCTTTAAGCAATGACTCAAACCTTGTAACGCCTCGCTCATAATTCCCAACAGCTATGAATGGCTTATTAAATATTATCGAAAACACCATCCCATGAAAAGAATCCGTCAACACAAACTCGGCATTAGCAAACGATGCCAACCAATCTTCCACAGGCGGCATTTTGTAATCTTCGACACTGCCGCTGTTTTGTGCACTTAAAGCAACCTTTGCTTGTGACTTATAAGTAAAAGTCCCTAGCTTCTCAGCCAACTGCTCAGCCGCACTCTCTTTCTCTTCATTCGTATCCAGAAAGTAGGTAAACACGCCTTTACCCTGAGCACCTTTATATCTATCACCAATCAATGCCAGATAATCTTCTTTATCCAACAGCAGTGTCGGGTCTAAAACGCATTCACTCTCAACACCTAAATACTTTTCACACAAATCAACGCCGGACTGCTCACGCACGGAAATAGCGTCAAACAGCTTGGCCAGCTCTGCGCAGCGACGGGTTTCTTCTGCTGAGTATTCCCAAGTATCTACGCCGAATGAAGTGGCATAGGCTATTTTTTTGATTTTTGTATCGTGTTCTAAAAAATCTAAATAATAGTTATGGATATTGGGTGAGTACATCGGGCGCCAGGTTTGGTCACTGCCGACAATCACAGCATCGTAGTTATTTTTTTCAAAATGTGATTTTAAATCTCGATCGTTATCAATGTACTCAGACTGAACAATATGCTTATCAACAAAGGCTTGCGTATCTTTAAAAATATATGAGTAATGCTTTTCAAAGTTCACGGGCAACTTGCGCTCGCCCGTCACTTTTTTCAGCACACGAAACCCAAGTCTTGCAAGATTGTATACAGCACCTTTTGGTGAAGCATGGTGATTGATAGTCACCGCCTCATGCCCCATGTCACGCAGCACTTTTTGCAGCGCATACGCTTGCATCATTCCGCCATAGTTGCGGCCTAAAGGCTGAGTCATTATTGCAATTTTCATTTCTGCCTCATTAATCGTGCAGTTAAGCGTGTTACAAAGTGCTTAAAGCCTTTTCGTCTATAGTGTGTTCCACGCGTGGCAAGTCTTAAATATAAGAGTAGCTTGTGCATTTCTTTATCAAACTCTACGGCTGACGGGCTCTGGCTCCAAACCTCTAAGCTTTTCTTACGGGAAGCTCTTCTTAGTTTTTGCACCAGCGCCACATCGAGTGAAACGCTCTGTTTGCCATACCTTTTTTCGGGTACGGGTATACCTTTCTTTTGTGCCTCTTTAACTCTGACGTAAAGGCCTTCGTGTCTATGGTTGTAACTGCCTTGTTGTGATGCGCGCATAGTATCGGGGCTTATTGCTTCAATCACCAGCGCCGAGTTGCTTGCCCCTTCTTGTATGATTGCTTCAGCCAATGGGCTGCGAGTAATTATCACACTGGTACCACGACCGTCTTGGCTATAGGGTTCGAGCCAAGCATTGCCTAAAGAAATATCTGCTGTATTAGTGTGAAACATAAATTTCATCTGTTGGATTACGAGGAGAATATGCAACAGTATAATTTTCTTTTAAAGAGCCAATACCAATCATCATGATTAATCGCTCGTTATCAGGTATTTCTGAAGCCAATTTCACTTTCTTCTCAATAAAATAGGGATAGCATGTATTTAAAGGACATGCACCAAGGCCTGCGGCGTGAATAGCTAACAATATATTCATTGAAAAAAGTCCACCATCAATAAAAATCTGATTGCTCTCATAATTCGTAAAAGCTTTTGCGTCTGCTGTAACTATAAGGAGCTTATCAATCACATTAGTAAACCCAGCGTTACCATTTTGATAAGATAATAATTCTTTAATTTTTAATTTATCGCTATAACAATGTGCCTTCCAACCCTGCCTATTGCATACAGAAGGTGCACTTTTAGCAATATCAACTATGTCACGTATAGTTTCAGCAGAAATAGTTTCACTAGAAAAATTTCTAACACTAACCCTACCTTGAGCAAAGTCACGAAACTCCTGTAAATCTAAAGTGCTAGAAAACTCTTTTTGTATGTATTTTAAGCCACCATTACCATCATGACTTCCTTTATTTATGAAATTAGTAACAGCCTGCTCAAAACCTGATGGAAGATTAAAGTTTTTAGCTTTATTGAAAGCAAGATAATCTAAAAAAGTTTTCCTTATAGATATAATTAAATCGTCAACACCATATAGATCTTCGTATTGTAATGCTTTATTTATTACATTAAGAATTTTAGGCTGACCAAAACCTAACCTTGGCTCAGGTAAAGCAAGGCCTTTTTCAACAATATGATAATGCTTTGTTAAATAGTATTTTAAATGTGCTTTATCATTTTTTAAATTTCTTTCTTTAAAACCATATTTTAAGTGATGCATCAAATCACATGTCTTTGTATAGACTTCTCCAAATGGTGTTCTATACAGTAAAAAACTTTTCATCTTCCTTAAAAAAACATTAAGCACAATCAACCTACCTATAGATAGCTATATAATTTTAGATTTAATCTTAGAAATCAAAAATCCACGTTCAACACGATCAAGACCAAAAACCAATACCGCAAAAAAAACACAGCTAGATATATATATAGATCCCAACCAAAAACCAATCTCAGCAGATAGATTTAGAAGCAAGAAATAGTATGCAGCAACCACAAAAACGACAACGAATATACTTCGTCCAACAACCTCTTTAAGATAATTTCTAACGGGAAGATAAGTTAACTTTTTCAAGATCACTAATCTTGCCAGTAGCGCAATAAGAGATGTAATAATCCCTGCGTATATTACTGTTTCTGGCGACCCTTCAAATTTCAATATAAAATATGAAATAGGTAAGTTTAACAAAAGAATACCGCCTACTACAGTTTGATACAATTTTATTCGACCAGTAGCTTGTGCAGAAGTTATTAATGGAGCGGATATACTGTCAATTAAAATATTGATAATAATAAGCTTAACAAATAAAGCTGTGTATTCCGGGACGACTCCTAGCCAAACACTTAAAATATTTTCTATATTTATCAATACTGGCATAGATAAAAACAAAAGTAGGAAAAAATTATATTTCGCTCCATAACACACAAGTCTGTGCATATAGGTCATATCTTCTGCCGCATAGGATTTAATAATTTGCGGATTAATTGCTGCCTGTAAGTTCTGCATAAAACTATTCAACGCACCGGATACTTGCATCGCAATAGCTCTGGCAGCGTTGACGGATGGGCCAAAGAAGATATTCAGCAGTACGTTGACACCCTGCCCGCTCATCACTGCAGCGATATTCCCCCATAAATTCCAGCCAGTGTAAGACAACATGATATTGAAGAGCTGCTTATCCCAGTACAGCCTAAATCGAGATTCTGCAAAGCGGCTTTTACAGTAACTGCGATACACCATAAATATGATAAAGACGACAGCCAGACTGAGCACTGCATAGAGAATCAGCTTATCCATGCCAAACCAGCTCAACATAAACACAATTAAAAGCTTAAGCATCACATCAATAATGCTGACCCAAGCGAACACACTCATACGTTCATGGGCAATAATCAGTGCGTTATACGGCACACTGATGATGGTGACTACAAACGACAGTAGTGCAAAGTGAAAAACCCACTCGGCAGCCAGCATTCTATCGACAGGTATGGTCATCTGTGTTTTCACAAACCACAGTCCAATCGTTTCTCCCAGCACCAATACAAACACAGCGATAAGCACATGGATATTCAAACTCATACTGAATATACCGCGCACATCCTTATCACCTGGCTTACCCAGCTCAAACGAGAGAAAGCGTTGTGTGGCTGAGGACATGGCGCTATTTAAAAAGCCTAGCATAGTCACAAAACCAGCAACCACACTGTAAATACCAAAATCATCAACACCAAGAGTCTGTAATACGACCCTTGAGGTGTACAAGGTCACAGCCATAGTTAGCAGCATACGGATGTAGAGCATCCCCGCATTTTTGGCCATAAGTTTGTATTTGCTATTCGACATACTAATTAGCAGTACTAGCTATCGCTATACATAAGAATATTTTCAAAATATAAATAGGCTGTTTGATTTTTTGACGATGCGCTGTGTCTGATGCACAGGCGCAATAATGGATCCGTAAAAGCGGCATGGGCTATTCATAACTCACAAAACTCCTTTTTAGTGCTTCTGGATATAGTGCCTGCCTGCTATCACTTCAGCTTGGTTAGTGTTTTGCAATAATGCCTATAAACAAGCTAACGACAGATCCATAAAACGACGTAAGAACGCTATTTCATAGGCTGCTTATCCAAGCATTTTTAAAGATTTGCCAAGGTCACGTTTTTAACTGATGGCGGAGTTTAAGACGTAAATGAGTGCTTGACCAGCATCAAGAAATATTTTTTATTCTTAAATGGCTATATCTTTGTGGCTAACCCTTGTGCTGTCTGGGTGTAAGGCCTGAGCGAGTCTTACAAAAAAACCGCCTTTGCTAGCGCAGATTTCGTGTTTGCTGGGGCGGATATTTTTTATGTTGTGCTTATGCGCCCAGTGCTACGGCATCTTTGGCGATGTAAGCAAAGAAATCAGCTAAAGCCACCAATTCCATTTCGTGCCGTGCTTTGGCATCCAGATGGCCTGACTCCAGACCGGGTAATGCGCGTGTTGCACACGCATCGGCGACGACGGTACTTTGGTAGCCGAGATCTTTTGCCGCACGTACGGTGGCGCTAATGCACATTAATCATTCATGCGGGAGGAAAAGCAAGGCGGGCACAAGTGCCCGCCCTACCAGAGCGACTACGGTCCTATAGCACGCTAGCTAAAAGGCTTTGGGCTTCATCGATGAGCTGCTGTAGGTGCTGCTCGCTGATGAAGCTTTCTGCGTAGATCTTATACAGATTTTCTGTGCCGCTGGGGCGGGCGGCGAACCAGCCGTTTGCGGTGCAGACTTTAATGCCACCGATTGCTGCGCCATTGCCGGGCGCATTGAGCAGTATCGCGCTGATGGGTTCACCGGCTAAAACTTTGGTTTGGATATGTGCGGCGGTGAGCTGTTTAAACGCAGCTTTTTGTTTAGCTGTGGCCGGTGCATCAATACGGCGGTAATGCGGATTACCGTGCTGCGCAGTGAGCTTGGCGTAGTACTGTGAAGGCGTCAGGCCGGTGACGGCGGTGATTTCTGCAGCCAGTAGGCACAGGGCAATACCGTCTTTATCGGTGGTCCAGGTGGTGCCTGCGAAGGTCAGTAAACTCGCACCAGCGCTTTCTTCACCGGCGAAGGCTAACCAGCTTTGATGCAAGCCTTCAACAAACCACTTAAAGCCTACCGGTACTTCATACAGCTCACGGCCATGTGCAGCGACGACTCGATCCATTAAGGATGAGGTCACCAGCGTTTTACCAATCTTTAGCGCAGCCGACCACTCAGGGCGATGGGTTAACAGGTAGTCAACACACACGCATAAGAAGTGGTTGGGATTCATTAAGCCAGCGGCATCAACAATGCCATGCCGATCGGCATCGGGGTCATTGGCGAAGGACAAATCAAACTGCTGACGAATGGCCAGTAGATTAGCCATCGCGGCAGGGCTGGAACAATCCATACGGATACGGCCATCATGATCGGGCGGCATAAAGGCAAAGGTCGCATCTTGGCTGGTATTCACCACGCTAATATTCAGCTTTGCATCAAGCGCCAGCGCTTGCCAGACCACCAGTCCGGTGCCGCCCATGGGATCAACACCTAACTTCAGGCCCGACTGACGAATCGCCTGCAGATCGACAACCTGCTCTAGCTCGGCGACATACTGGGCGACGTAATCGTATTCTTGTACTTGACTGAGTGCTTCCTGCTGGCTGATGCGTTTGACCTGGGTGCATTGCTCCAGCAGATACTGATTGGCGCGCGTTTCAATCCAGGTGGTGGCATCACTGTCGGCGGGCCCACCACCGGGGGTGTTGTATTTAATCCCGCCATCTTCAGGTGGGTTATGCGAGGGGGTGATAATCAAGCCATCGGCTAAGCCGCTTGTGCGCTGCGCGTTATAGGACAAGATCGCGCGACTGACTAAAGGCGTGGCGGTGACACCCTGCTCTACTGCCACTTGCACAGTGATTTGATTGGCGACCAATACTTGCAACACCACATCCCAAGCCGGACGCGATAAGGCGTGGGTATCGAGGCCAAGAAATAACGGGCCGTTGATACCCTTGTGTTGGCGGTAATCGACCACGGCTTGGGCGATGGCGAGTATGTGCAGCTCGTTGAAGCTGGCTTGTAGAGAAGAACCACGATGCCCCGATGTGCCAAAGCTCACTGCTTGAGCTGGGAGATGGGCATCGGGTTTTATTGAATAAAAAGCATCAATCCATGTGTTTAGCACAATATGTTTACCTTATAGAGAGAGTGTTGTGGTGTTGATCAGAATACTGATGTGCTGCTGTACTGACCACTAGAACAAAGCTAATCCCAACGCCACTAGCACTAATACAGCCCACCACCACAACCATTGTCGTGACGGCTGCGCCTGCTTTAATGCTGCCGTACGTGCAGCGCTGGCCGACATAGCAACGGCGGCGTTATCAGCAGCGATATAGGCGCTGGACTGTAGCTCTGCGTCAATGGCTGAGTGCTCTGTATACCAGTTCACCAGAACGGGCTGATCGTTAATGCTGTAAAGACCATTGACATCCATAGCACTTTTTAACTGTTGCAGCACTGCAGCGGTATTTGCATCAGTGTGAGTTAACTGCGTGATGACCTCAGCCAAAGCACTTTGACGCTCAGCGAGTGTTTTGCGCAGCTGCTGCTGTTGCACGACGGACAACTGAGCAAAAGGTATCACTCGACCCTGTAAAGGTGTCCACCACTCCAACTGGCCCGTTGCACCGGCTTGGCTACTGGCAAACAGATTAGCTAATTCAGCTGGGCAGGCCTTAAGTACAGTCTGGTAATGCGCGTGTATGGCATGGCTAAAGGTGGCGTAGGGAATGGTGCTGCTGGTGATTTTTTGCATGGGCATGGTTGTGCTGTATGAGTGTGTTGGTTGGTTTGAGGCTGAGCAGTTTAACAGAGCTGGGGCGTTGTGTTGGCCTTAGCACAGCGCTGTTTGCTAAAGACAATCCTCTTGTAAGAGCTGGCCATGCCTGCGATGGCTGCAACGCAGCCCTTGCTTTCTACCACTAAACATCATCTCTAGCAGTTCCGTATGCTATCTGCAGCCTGTTTATGGCAGGGAATGCAGCAGTCGCGGGCAAGCAGGTGCGGTCGCTCTTACGGGATCCTACTGGGCTTGCTAGCGTGGCGAAAATACACACAAATCCGTTGTCCACCCAACTCATGCACCTGCATGGGAATTTCATACAGATCACTCAGCACATCATTACGAATGATCTGCTCAGCTGTGCCTTGATAGGCTAACTGACCCGCGCGCATGGCGATAATATGGTCGGCGTAGCATGAGGCAAAGTTAATATCGTGCAGTACCACCACCACGGTTTTGCCTTTTTCATCGGCGGCGCGGCGTAGCAACTGCATCATGCCCACAGCGTGGCGCATATCGATATTATTCAGCGGCTCATCGAGCAACACATATTCGGTATCTTGGCACATAACCATGGCCACATAGGCGCGCTGGCGTTGTCCACCGGACAGTTGATCAAGGTGGCGATGCTGATAATCACCCAGCTCTAAATAATGAATGGCTTCGTCAATATGCTGCTGATCTTCTGCGGTTAAACGCCCCGCCGAATGCGGAAAGCGACCAAAGGCCACCAGATCACGCACCGTCAGGCGCAAGCTGGACTCATTATGCTGCCGTAGAATCGACAAACGCTTAGCCAGCTCAGACCCAGGTGTGCGCGTAACATCCAACCCATCAATTTCCACACTGCCCGCGCTCATGGGTGTCAGGCGGCTGATCATTGAGAGCAAGGTGGATTTACCCGCACCGTTGGGGCCAATAATGGCAGTGAGCCCGCCTTTGCTGATCTGCAAATTGACATCCTTGACCACCAGCGTGTCTTGATATTTTTTGCTCAGCCCACGTGTTTCAATCATTGTTTAACTCCGCGCAACAACAGCGCAATAAATAACACACCACCGCACAACTCAATCACCATGGCTAACGGCAAGCTGGAACTCAAGATATGTTCAAACAGCACCTGCCCACCCACCAAGCACACGACCCCAGCTAACACGCTGGCGGGTAAAGTCCATCGGTGCTGATGACTGCCGGTTAACCAATAGGCTAAGTTCGCCACCAGCAAACCAAAGAACAGCATCGGCCCCACCAGCGCAGTACTGATCGATACCAGCACACTAATCACTAACATCAGTTGCGTGACAATCTTGGTATAGGGCACGCCCAAGTTGATCGCCACATCACGACCCAAACTCAGTACATCCAAATGACGACGCCAGCGAAACAGCAAGACACTGCACACACCCACACCGAGCAACCCCACCCATAACAGCTGCAGATTGATGCGATTAAAGTTGGCCATGCCACTGCCCTGCTGAATGGAAAACTCACTGGGATCAAAAACGCGCAAAGCTAAGTCCGCCAGTTCACGAAACAGCAAGCCACCGACCATTCCCAGCAAAATCAACATATGCAGGCCGCGAACTGAGTCGGTAAACAGCAAACGAAACAGCAGCAGCGCAATCACCACCATCACTGCTACTTCAAGAATAAAACGCAATTCGATTGGCCAACTAGTGCCGTATTCTGTACCCCATAGCACCAGCGCCAGCGAACTGACCAACACATATAAAACATCAAAGCCCATCAGCGATGGCGTTAAAATACGGTTATGGGTGATGGTCTGAAACACCACTGTGGATAAGCCCATGGTGATCGCGACCAATAACATGCCCAGCAAACGACTGCCGCGATACGGAATAATAAAACTCCAATCGCTCTGCACATTCAGCGTCATAAAACCCAACATACTGAGCACCGCCAGTAACGCTGCCAGGCTCAGCAGCACAGCACCGCGTCGACTTAGGCACATTGTTTGCGCCCTCGTAATAAAATCACGATAAACACCGCACTGCCGCAGATCGCAAGGATATTGGCGGAGGGGATTTCATAGGGATGAATCAACAGGCGACCGAGTAAATCTGCAGCTAACATCAACGCTGCGCCCACCAGAGCCGCCAATGGAATCGCGCGGCGCACATTGTCACCGATAATCAGACGCACCAAGTTGGGCACAATCAAACCAATAAAAGGTAAGGCACCGGCAATAATCACCACACTGGAAACAATCATCGACACCAGCAGCACGCCACACACCATCAGCCACTTATAATTCACCCCGACATTAGTGGCAAAGTCCTCACCCATACCCATCACGGTAAAACGATCGGCCAAAAACATTGCCAGTAGCATAATCCCCGCTGCCACCCACAGCAGCTCATAGCGTCCACGCAAAATAGCGGAGAAATCACCACTATTCCACGCGCGTAAGGCCTGGCTCAGCTCAAACTGATGCGCGACTAAACTGCTACCGGCATGGATCACTCCAGCCAAGACCAAGCCGACCAAAGGCACGATCAAAGCCGAGCGCAAGGGAATGCGTTTAAGTACTGCTAAAAACAACAGCGTACCCAGCGCGGCACAGACGGTGACCAGACTGAACTTCAGCCACAACGCCATACTCGGCGCAATAATAGTGCAGAGTAAAACGCCAAATGCAGCCGCATCCACAGTACCGACCATCGAGGGTTCAACCAAACGATTGCGCGCCATCATCTGCAGAATCAGCCCAGCCACAGCGAGAGCAGCACCGGCCAAAACCAACGCCAAAGTGCGCGGCCAACGGCTGACAAACAGCAACTGGGTAATACGATCATCTGGATCGGTAAAAAGGTGCAGCAAATTCATGCGGCTGGCACCGACGTTTAAGCTGACAATCGCCAGCCCGAACACCAACAACACACAGGCCAGCAACCACCACAGGGTGCGCGGCGCTGTCGGTGCGGGGTTTTCTGCAAGAGTTACAGGCATAGTGTATTACGGAGGCGGCAAGACATTTAAGGACTCATAATGCGGGTTATTGTGACGGAGTTGATGTTTAGAGGCGTGCCCGTGAGCCCGCCTCTATGCAGCGTTGATGATGTGTTTTACTTGGAAAACACTTCCAACAGACGATCCACGTTATCTTGCATAACACGCACACCACTGTTATCCAGCAAGTACCAACCCACCGGTTCTAAGTAAACAATCTGACCTTTAGCACCCGCTGCGGTGGCTTGCACCAATTCGTTATCCATCATCTGTTGTGCGGCCACACCTTCACGGCCAATCGCGGCATCACGATCCATGACAAATAACCAATCAGGATTGGCTTCCAACAAAAACTCATAGGACACCGACTGCCCGTGACGACCGACCTTTAAATCAGGAACCGCAGATTTCACGCCAAACACATCGTGCAACATGCCAAAACGTGTACCCACACCAAAGGCACTCATTTTCCCGCCCGTGGTAAGCAGAGTGAGGCCGGTGCCTTGATTGGCACTTAGGACTTGCAGCTCTTTAACCGAGGTTTGTAGCCTGTCGGTTAACTCGGTCGCTTGTTGCTGGCGATCAAATATCTGCCCAAGAATGTGCGTGTGACGTACAACGCTGCCGAGCATATCTTTTGGATCGGGAGTCAGGTCCAGAGTGGGGCCATATTTAGCAACTTCTTGATATTGACCACCGGCGCGACGGCCCAGAATAATTAAATCAGGCTTCATATTTTGCAGCGCTTCAAAGTCCGGCTCAAACAAGGTACCGATCTGCACAAAACGCGCATCGGCATACTGATCTAACATGGGCGGTATCACCGCAGAGGTTGGCACACCTTGCGCTTCAACACCCAACGCCGCCATGGTATCCAGCGTTGACCAGTCCAGCACCGCGACCACTTTTGGCAGCTTCTGCACTTGGGTTTGCCCCTGTGCGTGCTCGATGGTGAGTAACTCTTGCGCAGAGACAGGTGCAGTAAAACCCAGTGCCAACACGCTTAATAAGGGTACAGCTCGAAAAATAGCAGAGAAACTGACTCGCATAATGGATTCCTTGATATAGCGGCACACTAAAGTGCTCAGCGCACGGGGTGAAAAGGGCCACATCTTATGCGAGTGATTCTTATATGCAAGTGATTTTCACTTCAATATTACTTTGTACTGATGCTGCATTGCACAGATATAGGCAAGCATGACTGCGCCTATCCTCAACAGATGGTTTTGCGCTTGCTCTTAAAAGGCAGAGAGTTTTGCATCAACTCTGTACGCAGGGTTTAATGAGTGCTCCGCACTCACATGACTTAGCGTGAGTAATCGGTGTAGTACTCTTCTGCCTGCTCTTGCGTAATATCTACCCCTTTAATGGCTTCTATCATATGCATTGCCAGAATAACGATGATCGGCAGATACTGCCCCATCAGTGATTTTTTAAGTAAAAACTGCTCTACTTTTTTAGCTTCTTTATTATCACGTCGCTGAGCAAAGTAACTGCTTTTAGGACGGCTCAAATCAAGTTTGTAGATGGAGTTGACCATGAGCACTTCTAAGTCCATCAGCAAATCATTGAACTCAGCATCCAAAGCGGCACCAAGCACAAGCAGAAGCCGATCACTTAAGCTATCCATTTCATCTGCAGTCAAAACTATAGCTGCAGGCAATGGAATACGGTTGAACACTACTAAGGATGCATTAATTGCAGAAAAATATGCCTGCATCAGCAGCATCTGGTGACGGACTTTAGGATCAAGCCACAGCTTGTGCTTGGCAAACAGCTCTTCAAACTCTTTAAAGAAGACACGGAATTTATCAACGGAGGTAAAAATATCTGCGTACTGGATATGAGGGTCATACGGTAAAGCCAGCGCATGATCGTCCATCAACTCTTTCATTGCGCCTGCTGCTGGCTGTCGCATTTCTAACTTCTGCGAAGAATCCTCTGCGTACCTCAGAATCTCATGCTGCGCATTCACCCGTTTCTCAAGAATGACACCAGCTACTCGGGTGCTTTCATCTTTGCGCTTGAGATAAAAGGTCGTGATAAAAGCAACGAGTAAGCCTGCGATCAGGACTGATACAAAACTAATCAGGCCTTGCCAGAGGAAGATTGGGTAGCCAAGGTAGCATTCCATTAGTTGTTTTTCCTAGCTTGAGTACACAGTAGAAATAATAATGATCATTAGCTATATAAAGAATCGCTACTCAACCAATAAAAACAATTTCTTAAAATTGATAATGTAAAACTGCTTCATACTTTATATTTCATCACTATTTATTTACCTCACCGTTTACTGTGCCTTCTAACCGCGACCAGCAAATGCCAAGTCACACCTGACAATAGCACTGCTGATAGCAGTAAAAAAGCTGCCAAATGCTCTCTGTCATTGAATAAACCGCTGAGCGGTAAAAAACCTAACGCCATATTATTTACACTATTACGTATCCATTGCCAAAAAACTGGCCCAGCAAAGTGAGTGTCAATCAACTGCTGGCTATCATTGGCAAGAACCAGCCCAGTTATAATAATAATTGCTAAAAACCATCTAGTCGCAAGCAGATAATCTTGGCCATGATTAGAAATCTTCGCATTGGCCCAAAATAATAAACGCTCACGGCGATGGTTTTCTTTTTTGTCGTTTTTCAACTCACGTCGGTAGGCTTGCATTTCGTGGGCAAAATACTTACTTGCTTCTACTTTATTCCCTACTGCATCGAACGAATGCTTAATAATACGGAAAGTTTCACGGTCAGTACCCTGTAAAGCAGATGAATTAAATTCTGCATCGAGAAAATTTGGTTGTTCTTTTCGGTTGGTGTTACGTAAGTCCAATATCTGGCTAAACTTAGCATCACGAAAGTTGATAAAACTGTAGAAAGTAACGTAATTCAGAGTGATTTTCTGCTCTACTCCACCCTGCCAACCAAAATGACACTTTTCAAAAGCAGAAAAATCCTTAAAGATGGATTTTTGGAGAAGAAAACCTCCGAATCTTGACATATAAAAATCTGCCAAATCGTTGAAATTGGTATTTTTTATCACTACCACATCACAGTCGCAGGCTATCAAAGCAAATTTCTTATTGAAGACAGTCGAAGTAAACTCAAGCGTTTTCATGCCTTTTATATTGCCTAAAGTCAGTGTCTTATTAAACGTACATTTGATTAACGCCAACTTTTTTAATTGCGCGGGTATCTCTATCAAGAAATCGAATAGATATGTATCTATCTCGGTATTTTTGATGATGACTTCATTTAGTGTGCAGTTTCTAAAAATGCATGTGTAACCACTAGTAGGGGTATAACCCTCAATAATGGCCTTTCCCTCAAACTCGCATACGTCGAATAGTGGTAAACCTGAGCTAGGGAGATCAACCGTGATCACTTGCCAATTATTATGAAAAACACAGTCTAAAAAAACAATATCAGTGGAATATTCTGTATAAAAACTCTCAGTGAAAACTTGATCACCATAAAAGTGACAATCAACAAAGTGTAGTTTCTCCGTTAAATAAAAAAGCTGTTGGTAATCCCAATCTGACTCTGGCTCAGGTGCTGGAAAATGGACACCTACGATTTGTATTATCGTACCTTTGAGGGTTTCTTTTAAGTCATACGCATCTACTTGGTCTTGCTGCTCATCAGTGAGATTTTCGGAAAACAGTAAAGCATAATCATCTATCGCCTTTTCCGCTGAGTTTGGCCAAAGCTGCAATAAACTACGCCTTACATCTGCATCTCGCTCACCTGTCTGCTTAGCAATCGCTTGCACCACAAAGAATTGCAGCGCTAAGTAAAAATCCTTGCAACTACTTGAGTCAGCCCACCATTCATGAGTGTTAAGGGGCTTGGGTTGGGTGAGCGCTGGATGCATTGTAGCTATCATGTTTTCTAACTGCCTTGTAATTTATTTACCCAGAACATCGCAAATTCTTTAACGAGTAACTAATTTTAATTATTGTCCTTTCTTTAGCTTATTGCGAGCCACGCTGCGTAACCGTCCTGTTGCCGGCCCAAAGAAAGACGTACAAGAGCAACCTATACACGCATTGGTGCGGCAAATACATATCAAATGTAAGTCGTCCCTTTAGGGCGACACGGGCGTTGCAAACGCCCTGATATCTATGTATAAAACAATTGCAATGGTGCTAGTTTGGATATGTTCGGAAATCAGTTTTCACTTATAAGACATAAGCTAGCCATTGTAATTTATGCTTTGTAGATATTTTTCAGCGGCTTGATTCTGGTCGAGCAGGTCTCTTCTGGTTGTGAAGAAGCTAGGCCAACGTGTGCTAAACCAGCTCTGAGCAAGCTGCTGAAATATTTGTTTGTTATTTCTAAGCCGTGCTTCTTTAATCTTTCTGCTGTAGAAAATTAACACTTCAAGCCTTGCATCACAGAGCCGCTGGCAGTTCAGGTTTAAAACCCGTAATGTTTCTTCGGCTAAATCAGCAAGGCTTGGAAAATTATTACAACCGTAGTAGTAGATGTTTGCACAAGCGTCTTTATCGACTTCCAATGCTCCATTGCTTTTGTTGAACTTGAAAATTTTTGCTGCTGGCATGCTCAAAGGATTGAACACGTAGCCTTCACAATCTTCTGGTAACTGTTTTTTTGTTACCCTGTGGTCTTTATAAGCATCACAGCTTAAGTTTTCCGGGGTTGGGTAAGCTTGTGTCGCATCAGGGCTTTTCTCTCGCCCTCCCCTGCAAACAGCATGCAGGTTATCCCATTTTAAAGCCCAATTAATTGCTGGGTTAGCGGTATCAGCTTTAGGATGATAATGCTCGATGCTGAATTTCTCAGGTTTATCAAGACTAGGCGTTTCACAATAAGCGCATAAACCACCTTGATCTTGAATTGCTTGAAGCCTTACCGTCCTATAGCTTTGACCTTGACTGTCTTGCCTAAAATCTTCCCATGTAGCATCAGGGTTACTCTGTGCGTAGGAGCTTAAAAAAACAGGACAATTGCTCTTGTTAGTCTTCTTCAAGGCTGAGCTCCCATTCCCTGTTTTCTATATAGAGATCCAATTCAGTTAACTTAGGTTCTTCATTACCAAAAATCTCATCCAACTTTTTTCGTAATTTTAACGCGCTTTCTGTATTCCATTTATCAGCATAAACAAGCTGAGCGTATTCTTCTAAATTTTTAGTATTTTCTTCTAAGGGAGGGCGTGTAGCAACACCAAATATACGTGTTAATAAGCGCGATGCTTCAGCACCTTGACTGCCTTTTGGGGCTGAGTACACTTCGCCGTCTTTAAAAATACGGATAGACTCAGAGGCAACGGTGGTCAGCACCTGGGGGCTATGCGTGGTTACCACAAACTGTAGGCTAGGAAATGCTTTCATTAGCGAGCCCAGTACACTTTGTTGCCATTGCGGATGCAGGTGCATATCCACCTCATCAATCATAATCACACCAGTGGTGTCTTCAGCCGCTTGCAAGCCTAAATGGCTGTTGAGTTGCACGCAGCGGTAAGCAATATCTGCCACCATGCCAAGCATATTTTTAATACCATCACTTAACTGGCTTACTTTTAAAACACCTTGCTTAGAGTGCTGCAGTATCAAGGATTGGTCTAACTGCTCACTGTAAGCCAAGCTATGCCAGCCTAGCGGCTCTAATATGTGATTCACTGTTGTTTGAACCACTTGTATCAGCTGGTAAGCACTTGTTTCTTCCAGTCTTAGTTTTTTGTCTTGTTCTAAAGCTTTAATCTGTTGCTCACGAGCGATCTTAAACACTTGAGAAAACCATTCTTCAAACTGTCTGAAACTGGAAGCTGGGTCTAAACAATCTTGGTAAGCAAAGGTACGAATATTTTTGCTGACTTCATCACCCGTTTTTTTACTGCTGGTGACGCGCTTATGACTCCAAAGCCTGCCAGTACCGTAATAACCAAATAAAGGTAGGGCTTGTGATTGGGCTTGGGGATCACGAATTTTTTCTTGCAAATTTTTTGCTAAGCCCTTAATCCTCTTGCAACCTATCCCGTCTAAAGTTCGTGAATTTTTAGCTTCACTTTTTCTCACTCGTGCCCACTCATACGACTGATTTTTAAATTCACATTCAAGCTGAATTTTACAAGGTAGATGGCGAGTCATTTGGTTCAGTGTCTGAAATTGAACGCCACCGCTACTCATCTGCGTGATACGTACATCATCAGTGGTAAGCGTATTAGCGGGGTCATTATAAGCCGTGCGGGCTAAATCAAACTGGCTCACAAAAGGCCAAAAGCCAATACGCAAGGCATCTAAAATAGTGGTTTTACCCTCTCCATTGATAGCTACCAAAACCGTGAGCTTAGGGTGAAAAGCCAGACTAAGATTTTCATAACACCGGAAGTTTTTTAGGTTTAGTTGTTTGAGTAGCATGGGGTAAGCCTTTGTTTTGATCATGACAGGATACGAAATCCGTTTAACTTAATTTCGTATAGGGTTTCTGTCTATAGAATAGATTTATTAAATCTCGCGCTATAATCCGCACGTGACAAACCATGTTAGAAATACTGTATCAGTATCTGATATAAACGTTAGCTTAGCATTCAGCAGTGCCACATTCTCTATAAATATCAGCAGAGACAGCCTCATGCTTTTGGACTAACAACGAGTACATTTAGTACATATTATTGTAGGTCGGTCTTTAGGCTGACATGGGCGTTGTAAACGCCCCAATACAGTGCATCAAACAGTGGCAGCGGTGTTGGTTTGATGGATGTGTCGGCCTGAAGGCCGACCTACAAAAAGCACTATAAAACGCTGGCCAATAGGGTCTGGGCTTCGTCGATGAGCTGCTGTAGATGCTGCTCATTTATAAAGCTTTCCGCGTAGATCTTATAGAGATTTTCTGTGCCGCTGGGGCGGGCGGCGAACCAGCCGTTTGCGGTGCAGACTTTAATACCTCCGATGGGTGCGTTATTGCCGGGTGCGTTGAGTAAAATAGATTCGATCTGTTCGCCTGCCAAAGTTTTGGTTTGGATATGCTCGGCGCTCAGTTGTTTAAACGCAGTTTTTTGCTCAGCCGTAGCGGGTGCATCAATGCGGCGGTAGTGGGGATTGCCATGCTGGGCGGTGAGTTTGGCGTAGCACTGGGATGGCGTGAGGCCGGTGACGGCGGTGATTTCTGCAGCCAGTAAGCACAGAGCAATGCCGTCTTTATCGGTGGTCCAAGTTGTGCCAGCGAAGGTCAGTAAACTCGCGCCAGCACTTTCTTCACCGGCGAAGGCTAACCAGCTTTGATGCAAGCCTTCAACAAACCACTTAAAGCCTACAGGTACTTCATACAGCTCACGACCATGCGCGGCGACCACTCGATCCATTAAGGATGAGGTCACCAGCGTTTTACCAATCTTTAGCGCAGCAGACCACTCAGGTCGATGGGTTAACAGGTAGTCAACACACACGCATAGGAAGTGGTTGGGGTTCATTAATCCGGCCGCATCAACAATGCCATGGCGATCGGCATCGGGATCATTGGCGAAGGACAAATCAAACTGCTGACGAATGGCGAGCAGATTGGCCATCGCTGCCGGGCTGGAACAATCCATACGGATGCGGCCATCATGATCGGGCGGCATAAAGGCAAAGGTCGCATCTTGGCTGGTATTGACTACGCTAATACCCAGCTCTGCATCAAGCGCCAGCGCTTGCCAGACCACCAGTCCGGTGCCGCCCATGGGATCAACACCTAACTTCAGGCCAGACTTGCGAATCGCCTGCAGATCAACCACCTGCTCAAGCTCGGCGACATACTGGGCGACGTAATCGTATTCTTGTACTTGGCTGAGTGCATCTTGCTGGCTGATGCGTTTGACCTTGCTGCATTGATCCTGCAGGTACTGATTGGCGCGTGTTTCGATCCAAGTGGTGGCATCACTGTCGGCGGGGCCACCATCGGGGGTGTTGTATTTAATCCCGCCGTCTTCAGGGGGATTATGCGAGGGGGTGATAATTAAACCATCGGCTAAGCCGGTTGTGCGCTGTGCGTTATAGGACAAGATCGCACGACTGACTAAAGGTGTAGCGGTGACGCCCTGCTCGACTGCGACTTGTACGCTGATCTGATTGGCGACTAATACCTGTAACACTACATCCCAAGCGGGACGCGATAAGGCGTGGGTATCTAGGCCGAGAAATAATGGGCCGTTGATATTTTTTTGTTGGCGGTAATCGACCACGGCTTGAGCGATGGCTAGGATGTGCAGCTCGTTGAAGCTGGCCTGTAGAGAAGAACCACGATGCCCCGAGGTGCCAAAGCTCACTGCTTGAGCTGGGGTATGGGCATCGGGTTTTATAGAATAAAAAGCATCAATCCATGTGTTTATCAAAATATGTTTACCTTATAGAGCGGTTAGTACGTAGTCATTATGAGGGTTTGTTAGCGCGGTGGTGTTTGCTATAGCGCTGTCGCAGGCATGGCCAGCTCTTACAGGAGCGTGTTGTGCTTGCTAGCGCGATGCTGTTTGCTGTACCGCTGTCGCAGGCATGGCCAGCTCTTACAAGAGCGTGTTGTGCTTGCTGGGTTTTGCTTGGTTGGATAAGAGCATAACGGTGTTTTTTGGTGAGTGATAGTCGTGGGGATGGCTAGCTCTTACAAGAGCGTGTTGGGCTTGCTGGGTTTTGTTTGGTTGGATAAGAGCATAACGGTGTTTTTTGGTGAGCGATAGTCGTGGGGATGGTTAGCGCCTGCAAGGGCGTTGGTTGGTTTGAGGCTGAGCAGTTTAACAGAGCTGGGGCGTTGTGTTGCTGTGCTGCTGAAAAAACCACGCTAACCAAGGAAACCAATCTGCTGCTAATGGCTCCTGATTCACGGTGACGATATAGTCGGCAAACTGTTGATCAAGCTGTGTTGAAAGTGCGTCTCCCGCACCCAGTCTGTCACTGGCGAAGGCTGTACCAGCAGCCAGTTGTAAAGCATTGTAATCCAGCCACTGGTGTTCGCTGGCATAACGCTGAAAATGCTTTTGCCAACCACTTAAAGTGTGTGTCAAACCAAAATGGCATTGAAACATCACATACACATCCAATGTCTTGGCGGTTGGAAACTCAGGCAACATCCGATACAGCGCGACTAGATCAGGGCTATCTACAAGCGCTTGCGGTTGGCATAAGATGGCACGTAAGCCTGCATAGAGTAATGACGGAGCAGCTGTTAATTGCTGCAAATCTAAGGCTAAAACAGTCGTGGCAATGGCGTGTGCTAGTTTGTGTACTGCTTGCAGATCATTGCGATAGTAGGCAACCGCTTGGGTCTCCAGCGCTAAAGCAACCCACTCAGCCACACAGGTTAGACTCGGTGCCGCATAACGCATTAATACAGCCAACTGCTCAATGCACTCATCTGCCTCATAGTGCCAATCAAAGAAAGCACTGTGTTCAGGCGTCATACTATTACTTAACATGCTGGCCTCTACTTCTATATTGATCATGCTTTTACCAACATCCAACGCGGGTCATCACTGGGTGTATGACGTAACACTAAATGGCTGGCTGCGGCCGGCAATCGATATACCAGACTTTCACCGATGGTGGTGACGGCTAATATATCGGCGTTATTTTGCGTTGATATAACGGATGTGCCGACTAATTGGTAAGCCCCCTGAGTACCACCTGCGAGATACAGCGTACCGTGCAAAACATCACAGCCCAACCAAGGTATGGCTGGTGTGTCCAACAGCACAGTCAACAGCCCATCGTCTTGCTGGCGTAGAATCAAGCCCTGACTCGACACGGCAATCAATTCACCATTGAGATGAGTCACATCATCGATGGCGATACCTGCAGGGACCGTCTGCGTAAAAGCTAAGCTGCGCCAGCGACCGGCGATACATTCCAGCAACTGTCGGTCATGCCCCATCAAGAAATAGCGGCCATCGACCTCTTTCATGCGAATCGGCGTCTCTATACCTGCAAAGGTGCTAAAGCTCTGCCCATCATAATGGAGCAATTCACCCTCTTCAGTCGCAATCCAGAGATCATCGTCTTGCCCAACAATGCATGCTGGTGTGCCGCTGCTGATGCTCTGAACCGACCATTCCAATTCATCAGTGTGTGGCGCCAGCTCGTCAGCCTGTGGTGTATCGCTCAACCCAGGCTTAGAACGATACACAGAGCCCAAACGATCAATCGCCCAGAGTGTCCCCACGGCAGACACAGTAAAATCCGTCAGTGGGGCATTCACTGTCAGCCGTGTGCGCGGATGTGTTGGTTGCGGATGCAGAGTCAGTTGTTTGACTGCTGCGCTTGATCCATCGGTGCTCTCTAGATTGTCGTACAGCACTAAACATAACGCCTCGCCTGCGTACGGCAGGACTTTCTTCACTGTGGCGCTAGTTTGAATCTGTTGCGCGTCACGCATGCTCGATGCAATCTGCATCTGCTGATCCTGTAGCGCAGCACGGCCCATCTGACGATCTGGGTACAGGGCCCGCAAAATAGCTAACAGCACGACCCCATGACTGAGTAACCCTTGGGGGATTTTGGCAATATCATAGCGGGGTATAGCGCCATGTTCGCTAGAGCTGGGCAGTACATAATCAGCCAAAAGATTCAGTGTCACCAATGTACCGGTGCGATGTGCTGTCTTGATTGTTTCACGCGTACTGGCATCATGAGCACGCAAAGCAGCAGCCAGATGACTTGTAACATGGCTTGGATACTGTTCAGCGCTTGAGTCAGCGGTCAACAGCGCATGCATACCATTATCAAACACCAATACTTCAGAATGATAGGCGGCCTGCTTGGTTTTTGGCGCGAGGATAACGCAGATATCAGTACTGGTCGTCATCCGCTGATGCAAAGGTAACTCGTATCGATCCGAACTTTTTAGAGCTGCAGCCGTCAGGGTGCGCGTCAGTGCCTGCATTCTTTTTTGAGAAACATTGTAGTCCGCCGTAGCGCGCGCCTGAATGCTCGCAAAAAGATCGTAATACAGCAGCTGCCAGAGTCGAGCGCGCAACGCAGGGGGCAGATTTGCCCAGCCAATACGCGCGACTAGAGCCAGCAATGAATTTAGATCATTGGCGTTAAAGTGGATTAATAACTGCTCAATTAAGACGATAGCAGCCTGTGCACGCGTGGCATCTTTTGTAGAACCACCGCTGCGTGGATAGGTTATATAGCCCATATGAAATTATTTAACCTGAGTCCGAGAAATCGCAATTTTACCGCCACCTACAGCATCGCTCGTCACAGGCTGATACAACACATCAGGATCAAGCCAACTGAGATGCTGCACCTCCGTTCGCGCTTGCTGGCCATACAAATCTTCAAACAGCACCATTAGGGGAATATCAGGCGATAAACTCCCCGACTCAACCAGTGACAAGAGCGCCATCAACTCTGTATTCCAGTCGCGCGTTGCTATATTTTTGCCATCTTTAGTGTGCAATTGCTCTTGTAACACCTGATATACAGCCTGGCCTGCAGGGGTCATCGTGACCTGATCAAGTTCTTTTGAGATATGAATAAGCGAGCTGTCTTGCATCAATTGCTCAATAATGTGCGCAACTGTAGACGGACGCCCGACTTCAAAGATATCCATTTGCTGGATCAACTCAGTTAAGGAGAAAGCCGGCGGCGCATCGGGTAATGACACCTCAATAGTGAAGTCACCCTTTTTAAGGGCTTCTATATCTGTCTTCGACACACACTGCGACTGCTCACCTGAAAAATATGCTCCCAGTGGTCCTTGCAACCAACCGGGCTCAAGCGCCATTTGAGTTTGCAAATGCACGGTAAAATCATCCTGCCCCTCAGGTCTCACGAGTTCAAGCTCTATATCTTGGCGAATAAGATGCGCCGCACCCAGCTCCGTACTCTGCTGCATATCATCAATCAGTTGATAGATTTTACGCTGATCCGGATCGCTAATGCCCTCAAGGTTCGCACCTGCAATCAACGAAATATCATCATGAGCACTGTTACTCATACGTCACCTTCATATAAGCGTTGCAAGATACGCATGGTGGCATCAGGTAGTATTTTATGCCGCTGCCATGCTAGAGATATCACATCTAATGTGGAGCGATTAAAAGGTTCAGCTGTGAGTTCAGAGCTGCGCATACCAATAAATGTATATTTTTTACCATCACCGATGATCGGAGTACCTTTAGCTTCGATAGTGTTTTTTACTCGGTCCATATATCGCTGAGGTACACGATTAATCTTTCCATTAATCTCGCGGCCATTAACGGTGAGTTTCACCTGTAAAGTGTTCTGTTGCTGTTGTTTGATACCTGCTTCATGTCGGGCAATCAGATCTAAGATCACCGCTTTCACCCGTCCCATTCCGGTGTTTTGTGGGTAATCAGCACTCTGTTGACTCGCAAGCAACTGCATCATTGATTGCGCCAGCCAGCGATCCATTAATTCTTGTACAAGTTGCGCTGAGACTTTGGCCTTATCAATCGGCCTAGCCTGCTCTAAAGCCTCAGCCACAGCATCTGGGGTAATCGCACGCAAGGCAACGCGCTCAATCTTCTCAACTAACTCTGGAGCGCGCTGCTCAACCACTTGCAATAAGTGCCAGGCAATCGCTTCACCGACGTTGTCATCATCTGTGGCTAGATAGATTTTTTTCACGCGACGCCCTTCAGACAACATCACCTCGATGGTGCGTTCGCCATTCGCAGCCAGTTGTGGCAGCTGGCGTAATTGACGTGTAGCGTTTTCCTGCGAGGCATTACCAAGGGTCGTCTCAGTCACCGCGCCGGACGTGGCGTGCACAATATAATCACTCTTTAAAATAGTTCGCAGCGTTTTCAGCTTACCGGGTGCTTCGACAATAAACAGGTAATTGGGCAATAAGCGCACACCAAAATTGGCCATATACCAACCCAAGTAATGCACTGAGTTGCTGGTCTTAAACTCTGGATCATTGATCATCTTCTGATCATTTAAGCGATATAAGTTCGGTGATAAAAAGGCTATAAATGATTTTTTAGCGCGCGAGATGGCCACGTTAAGCAAGTAAGGCTGCTCTTCAAAAAACAGCTTGTCACCGTCCTCACCTGTTTGCACTCCCGAATAAATCACAATATCTTTTTCCGCACCTTGCAGTGCATGGATGGTGTTAATGATCGTATTGTGAATATCCTCTTCAGGGATAGGTTGCCCTTGGGCTTTGTTTTCTGCTAATAAAGTTTCTAACATCACATCCTTTTGCTGATTAAAGGGCATGATAATCGCCAGCATATCTTGCAGCGGTGGCTGATGATTTTCTTTACCTAACAACTGCTGCCAAGCGTGATAGTTCTCCAGCACCAGCTCAGCAATCATCTGCGCTTCTGTGCGATTGATTTTTGATGCGTTGTTATCACCCTTGGTTGATTCACCCGTTGATTCAACATAAGCCATTGCCGGCAAGCCGCTGTCTTTCAGATCTTTATTTAAGTGCCCAATATAAAAAAGCTTATTGTCGTAGACCAGTTGATTACAATATTCGATGATATTTTGATAGCAACGATAATGCCCACGTAGCATATAACCTGGGCCTTGGTAGTTGAGGCTCGATGCTGCTTGCACCACATGTAAAAAGCTACTTTTTGACACTGATAGTTGTCGACTAAAAATACTCGTCACTCGGGCAAGTGAGTAACCCTGTCTTAACCAAATCAGATATTCATCAAAAACGGACACTTCTGACTGAGTATCGAGCACCGGTGCCAACTGCAATACATCACCGACAGACATCAAACGCTGCGTCAGACCGGCCAGAGGCAAAGCCCCCATAATCGTCGCTTGGCCTGATTCATCAGTAATCAATAAATCAATGCCACCGTAAGCAAAACTGCGCTGTACAGCCCCCGTCGGATAACTGCTGACTTTAAGTAGGCTCGGCAAGCGGTTCACCGTGGAGATAATCACCGGTGTAATCATACAAATACGTCGCAACCCCGCCAGTACATTGTCCTCAGTACGCGAGAAATGTAATGTCGTGGCCTGATCAAGAATAAACTGACCTTCCCAATAACGCGCGGCCAAATGAAACAACTGTGTGCGGTACTCTAAATCAACGCATTGCTCGATCAGCAAATTTAATGCAGAGCGCCGCAAGACATGCCGATAGTCTGCAGGCTGAATGGCTTCGTCACGAATTCTCTCACGGCACAATCTTTCATAAATGGCCGAGCTATTGTGCGCATACAACTCAAGCAAATCTTTGCGTATCTGCAGAAAACTAGGCAAGTGATTATCAGCTGAGCTGATAGGAAAAACAGCATCTAAATTAGCATCAGGCTTAGCACCTGGTTTAAACAATTGCTGCTTAGCCGTATGAACCGCGCTGGCCATCGCACTGTAGGTTGCGCATAACATGGCGTGCAACGCTTCTACCACTTGCGCAACATCAGTGGGGTCAGGCTGCCCCTGTTGCTGGAAAAACAACTGGGCTTTGCCTAGGTAATACTCTTGTAATTTTTTGTTATCTTGCAATTCATTCAGCTCAGCACCCACCCCCTGCCAGCCAAAGTTATAGGGTTGCTCTAGGTCCGCAGCGACTAGAATTGGCGTGATACTGCGCTCGTGCTCGCTTAGAGCATCAATCGCAGTTGCAGAAGCGTAAAAGCTGCCATAGGTCGGGCAATGTGGAATCCAGCGCTGGTAAAGGAGCAAATGCTGAGCGTCATCGTCTTGCACTACATCTGGAAAAGCTGAGGTGACATTTTTAACCGATTGGTTGGTTGCACCACTGGCGACGATAATCGGGCACGGCTCTTTGAGCAGCGCCGCCTTAACCACATAATGCGCAACCACAGCTTTAAGCATTGAAGTTTTACCACTGCCTGGCGGTCCATTTACCGCTAAAACTCGACCATGATTTTTATCGAGAGCGTAAGTTTTATCTAAGTGTGCTGCCGCTAACGAGGCATGACGCTGAGTATTGTCCAGCGGATGCAACTCTCGATTGCTTGCCAGCGTACCGGACGGATCACTGGCTGTTTTAGTGTCCATATGCCCCAGCAAATAGGGCATATTGGGGTCATATTGATGTGCAGCAGTACGCAGGTAACGCTCATACATATCCTCCGTATCACAGTCCACAGCGATGGGGTCACCGGCATATACAGACAAGAGTCTTGGCAATGCGGTGTTATCGTAAGCTGTAGGTCCATCGGCCAACAAGCCTTCGTATAAGGCTAACAATTGAGTTTTAGCACCATTGCTAGGCTTCTGCACTAATGATAATTGCGGGCGAATTTCCTGGTCTTTCAACTGCGTTTGCACTTTATGAAGTAGCGCCTGTAAAGACTCAACCTCACAACTCTTATATAGAAACTGACGCGCCACGGCAAACCACGTCTGTGCTGTACCAACGCAGATCGAGTGTGATAAATGCTCCTGCGATACAGCACTATCATTTAACACAATCTCGGGTGTGGTTTGATTGTGTTCGCCTAAATAATACTCTGCGTTTAGTGCAATGCTCTCTGACACATTGGGTTGTAAATAAATACGCTGACTGTGTGTGTCATCAGGCACATCAACAGTGACGGGTATCGCAAGCACCACATACCCTTTTTTCGCACCACGCTTAATAAACTCTAAAAGAACATAGTAGCGACTATTACTCTCATAAGACGGCTGGCTGGCGGTGTGAATTTCAGCACTCAGCGATGCGGCCCATGATTCAATCTCATCAGGAAAAGGCAAGACAATGCGGTCAGAATGGTACAATTTGCTAACAGCATCAAAATTCATTTGCTCATATAAAGCTTGCAGTGCTTGGCTCATATTAAACTCGCTGAAATCAACTCTTGAACATACAAACGCCTGTTAAGTTGCGTAACGCATAGGCGGTAACAGTATTTTTCCGGGTCAGCGATGTGACGTAATCGATTCCCCCAATCAATAAAATCAGCCGTATCGTCACGACCCACAATAGAAAACCGGTATTTACTTTTGCCATTCTTATGCACAGGTAAGGTTTCAATAAAAAGCGCGTCAACATATCGACCATCTGCCACAACTGCTGCATGCTCTTGTGCTTCTAGCACCTGATCAACACATAAAATAGGACGCGCAGTGTCTTCAAATAAGGGGGTAGTGATTTTTTTAAGACTCACCTTTAACACTTGGTCTGCTGACAACGAATTAAAACCTTGGCTGGCTAATACAGGGACAGGAATCAATACCAGCAACTGCATATGATCGACCTCGACGGTAGCTATGCAGTGATTGGCAAAGGCGTAATTTTTTCTGCTGCGCTCCATCTTTGTAAGATAGTCAGGATTATTATCATAGCGACGCCAGTTTTTAAGCACTCGACAGCTTATTGTGTCGATCATTGCCTGCTGTATCCACGCAAAGGCATTGCACTCCATCTGCACAACCTGCCAATCTGCTGATTCAGAACTTCGAGTGATTTCAATCTGCAAAACAGCCTGCGGCTTAATCGCGTACAAGCCATATTTAATCAGCTGTGTTCTGGCTATTAAGACCCGCTCATGCGGTGCGCTGACTGTTTCTAAGAGCGCAAAACTGTTATGGCCGACATTTTTCATAACGATGCAACGAAACTGTTCGTTGTAATCATTTTTCGTAGCAATCGATGGCTTAAAATTACACCATCCATCTTTTTTCTTATCCGCAATAATAGGAGTAACAATACTCTGCCCTATCTGCAGCGCACTGATATCCTCAACGCAATACTTCAAGTCAGACTGCCAAGCCGACACAGACAAACTCATACCATCAATCAATTGTGTTTCAAACTGATAAACAGTAGCTGCAGCCGATATCGTTTTAGGACCTAAATAAGTGAGCTGCGCGTGCGGTGTACTGTATTTTTTTACGAGTAATTCTGGCGGAAGCGATAGCGTAATCTGCGCTGATCTTTTTGCATCATCGAATGTGACACTGGCAGGAACGCTAGCAGACTGAGTGATTTGTTTAACGCCACATCTTTCATATACGTTTGGCCAGAACGTAACAGGGAGATAGGTTTTTTTAGCAATATAGTATCGCGCTGCATACTGTGGATTCTGCCCCGTGCTCAATGCTGTAATACGCTCTAACACTCCACTCTCAAGATTCGCCGGCTCTTGTGTACGCCACTGCTTAATATAAAACCCTGAGTCATTATGAGAGATGGAGACAGCAACTCGACTGTTGTGAAAGATACGATGCTTAAAGGGTTTCACGATATCGCTACACAAGCACAACTGCTGTTGATCTTGCTGCCCCTGCAGAGCGACACGACCATCACTCAATAACCGACATGCATATGTTAGCGCGAGCATATTCGGATCGTCATGATCAGCAGCGACAGCCATTAACTGATCGGCAAGTGTAAGACTGTCACTCACTTTATCAATACTCGCTAGATATGTTTTACCAACGACTAGAGGTGAATAAAAGTGCTGTTTTTCTTCTACTTTTTTCTTAGGCAAATAGGCCTTAACTGTGGTTTTTCCTTCAGTAAATTCCACATAATAAGTACCCTTATGATTTTGTGCCAGCGTTGCTTTTTTTAATACTTTTACCTGTTGCACTGCTTGTCTATCCCTGTAAGCCAGAACGTAACGTCTATATTTTAAAGCCGCATGTTACAGCTAAAAGTACCACTAAGAAAATTTGCACTCAAAGTGAATAGAGTAAGACAGGTGAGCAACACTGATAGTTTCAACAGGAATGGGGATTTGGAGGTGTGCAGGTGTGCAGGTGTGCAGCAGATAGGATTGACAGCCAGAAACGAAAAAACCCGCTAAGCTTTTAAAGGCTTAGCGGGTTTTCGTAATATGGCGCAGTGGACGGGACTCGAACCCGCGACCCCCGGCGTGACAGGCCGGTATTCTAACCAACTGAACTACCACTGCGCAATACTTTAAGGACAAGTGGTGGGTGATGACGGGATCGAACCGCCGACCCTCTGCTTGTAAGGCAGATGCTCTCCCAGCTGAGCTAATCACCCTTGTCTCTTGAAGTGGTGCGTATATTAGACATCAATCTGACTTCTGGCAAGCCCTAAATGCATTTCTTTGCATATTTAATCGATTTACTGGGTAAATATCGGATATTGGCGTGTTTTCAGGCTGTTTTGAGTGAGTAGAGTGGGTTTCTTTGCAACTAATAGGATGGAAACTGTCTATGCCGAAGCGCTCAGCTCCGTGCTGGCATAAATAAAAGCATCGGAGCTGTTCACTTCAGCGGACAAATGCACGTATCGTATGCCGCCTATCTTTTTTATAGTGAACCAGCTGCACTCGGCATGTAAACACTGCTATTATATCCAGTATAATTTTTCACGCTCAGCAACCCTTGGCACAATGCATCTATCGCGTTGCAGGGTCTGCTTATATTATTTCCAGCATTATTTTTGGAGCTTTCTATGTGGTTTCGTAATCTTTTAATGTACCGCTTAACATCAGACATCCCTTTAACAGCCGACACATTAGAAACCGCACTTGCGGCCAAGCCTGCCCTGCCCTGCGGTAGCCAAACCTTATCCACCTATGGTTTTATTCCTCCGTTTGGCAAAGATGAAGACGCGCAGCTGGTGCACAGCGGTCAAGGCTTCTTGCTGATTTGCGCACGTACAGAAGAACGTATTTTGCCAAGCAGCGTGGTACGTGATGCGGTGCAAGAGAAAGTCGACGAAATCGAAGCAGCGGAAAGCCGTAAGGTTTACAAGAAAGAAAAAGATCAAATTAAAGACGAAGTCACTCAAGCTCTGTTGCCACGCGCCTTTATCCGTCGCTCAAAAACATACGCAGCGATTGCGCCCGCTCAAGGTTTGATTTTAGTCGACAGCTCCAGCGCTAAACGTGCTGAAGAATTGCTCTCAACCTTGCGTGAAGTGCTCGGTAGCTTGCCGGTACGTCCTGTTGCAGTTAAAGCAGCACCGACGGCGACCTTTACTCATTGGGTCAAGGAACACCAAGCCAGCCATGGTCTAGTCCTGTCTACCGAATGCGAACTGCGTGACAGCGCTGAAGATGGCGGTATTATCCGCATCAAACGCGAAGACCTGGCCAGCGAAGAAGTACAAATGCACTTAGCCGCCGGCAAGCTGGTGACACAACTGACCTTGGCTTGGGAAGATAAGCTGAGCTTCTTGATCGATGACAAACTGACGATCAAACGCTTACGCTTTGAAGACCTACTGCAAGATCAAGCCGAAGAAGACGGTGGCGACGACGCAGCCAGCCAATTCGACGCCAGCTTTATCTTAATGATGATGACCTTTGTCGAATTTATCCCGCAGCTGTTAGAAGCACTGGGCGGTGAAGAGATTCCGCAGGGGATTTAATATTTTGTAGATACTCTGTTTAAGCGCAAGCTTTTTTGTGCTCTTCGCTGAATAACTTTGATGAATCAAAGGGTATGTTTAATTTTAAGCATGCCCAGATTCCAGTCAGCATTTTACGCATGACTGCGCACAATGCTTGCATCTTTTTCTTACCGCGCTGAATCAGTGACTGATAAAACGCTTTAGCATTAGGGTCGTTGGTGGCTGCTGAAAGAGCGGGCATAAAAAGCGCTGTACGCAAATAAGAGTTGCCGGCCTTGCTTAAACGACCAGGCTTGTTGATGCTGGTCCCTGATTGCGTCAAGCGCACA
>Ga0265295_1000816_pt1 | contig 58937 bp, 62 predicted proteins | sample Munlansysbiofilm_FD_192503 | JGI IMG/M metagenome (GOLD analysis project Ga0265295, IMG submission 192503) | Leachate microbial communities from a municipal landfill in Southern Ontario, Canada - Methane capture system biofilm | ecosystem: Engineered > Solid waste > Landfill > Unclassified ... | reverse complement strand
AAGCGTTTTGGTGATCGCTGCGGTAAGGGTGGTCTTGCCGTGGTCTACGTGACCAATGGTTCCAATGTTCACATGCGGCTTAGTACGCTCAAATTTTGCCTTGGCCATGACAAATACTCCTTTTGTGCGCATGTCCAGCGCACCTGTACGTTATTTTCTGCTATAAAATCCAATAGCGTCCGGTTTTAACAAGACTGATTAAAGAAAATGCCTTTCCCAAAATGGAGCCCACATCCGGACTCGAACCGGAGACCTCTTCCTTACCAAGGAAGTGCTCTACCTCCTGAGCTATGTGGGCATCTTCTTTCCTGAAGAAAAGTTTTGGAGCGGGAAACGGGACTCGAACCCGCGACCCTCAGCTTGGAAGGCTGATGCTCTAGCCAACTGAGCTACTCCCGCACAAAAAGGCATGACATTTTGGCTACCTGCGCAATCGCTCTACCAGTATTACGGTCAGCTTGCGACCTCCTGGGGTACTGCTAATTGTACAGCGTTCGCCGGATTTAAATTTTAATGGTGGAGGGAGGAGGATTCGAACCTCCGAAGTCGCTGACGACAGATTTACAGTCTGTTCCCTTTGGCCGCTCGGGAATCCCTCCAGTGGGAGCAAGTTAGTTTGTGGAGCTGGCGATGGGACTCGAACCCGCAACCTGCTGATTACAAGTCAGCTGCTCTGCCAATTGAGCTACGCCAGCCAACAACCTAAACGTGAATATGAATGTTTAACCCAGGACAAAACAGTTGTCAACAATTTTATTCAATTTATTCTTACAATGAGTGGTGTTTTTTCATAATTCTTTTAAATAATCTTGCTTAGCGGATACTCAATAATCCCTTCAGCCCCCAAAGCAAGCAGTTGCGGCACAATCTGGCGTACCGCTTTTTCCGGCAAAACGCTTTCCACTGAGACCCAGTCAGATTTGTAAAGATGCGCAACTGTTGGTGCTTTTTGACTGGGCAGTATATCAATAATCGCCTCTATCTTGTCGGCAGGGGCATTCATCTTCAGACCAACCATACCTTCAGCATTAAGTGCCGAGGACAATAAAGTTGCTATCTGTTCTATTTTCTTACGTTTCCACGGATTATTCAGGGCAGCTTTATTTGCCACCATTACCGGCACAGACTCCATCAGGTCACACACAATGCGCAGATTATTGGCACGGATAGTGGAGCCTGTTTCAGTAACTTCAACTATTGCATCACACAGTCCGTCAATTACCTTTGCCTCGGTTGCACCCCAAGAAAACTCCACGTTTACCGGTATATTGCGCTCACTAAAGTAACGTTTGGTAAAGCCCACCAGCTCGGTGGAAATAGTGGCACCGTGCAGGTCTTCCGGCTTTTGCACAGGTGAATCCTGAGCCACCACCAAAACCCAGCGTACAGGTCTGCGCGACACTTTGGAGTACACCATTTCGCAAACCTCAACCACATCGGAGTCATTTTCCCTTACCCAATCCCGTCCGGCAATACCAACATCAATGGTTCCCCGCTCAACATATTTACCCATTTCTTGCGGTCGGATAAGGTGGCACTTCATCTCCGCATCATCCACTGTGGGAAAATAGCTGCGGGATGAAACACCAAGCTTCCAGCCTGCCTGCCTGAAAAGATCAACCGTTGCATCTTCAAGGCTGCCTTTGGGAACGCCAAAGCGTAGTACATCGCTCATTTTTTATAAACCTCCGCCGGATCAAACAGAGGGTTTGAATGTTCAACCCATTGCCCATCTTCCCATTTAACGTAAAAGCAGCTGCGGTTACCGGTGTGGCAGGCTGCCGGACCGTTTTGCTTGACTTTAATTACAACTGAATCAGCATCGCAATCGGTCAGCACCTCGATCACTTCCTGGGTATTGCCTGATTCTTCCCCTTTCATCCAGTACTTGTTACGGCTACGGCTGAAAAACCAGGTTTTTCCGGTTTCAAGTGTCAGATCAAGGGTTTTGCGATCCATAAACGCCACCATCAGCACCTCGCCATTTGCGTGATCCTGGATAATGGCTGGTATCAGACCACCCATTTTGTCAAAATCAATATTAATCATCAAACAAACCTCCCAAAAAATATTTCGGCAGTATAGAGAGCGAAAACGCAAAATGCAACAATGCACATCGGTTTCTAAGGTATTTGTTTTTGCTGGCTTTCAGTGTATATATGGAGACGGTTTATTACATAGAGTCTTTATATGTGTGGAGTTTTTATACAATGGTAAAAAATCTGGGGTTAGGTTCACAACTTATCAGGCTGCTGCTTACACTGGGCGCAATACTATCTGTTGCCTGCCTGCTGGGTGCAGGCTTTTCTGAAAACACAATACGTTTTATTGCCGGACTGAATACCATACTGTTCATTTCGGTATTATTTATGTTTACCCGCCGAAAGCTGGCAGTACGTGTACAAAACCTGGCAGCAGTAATGGATCAGGCGGCAGAAGGCAAACTGGCAGTGCGCGGCAATGATCTGGCACAAGATGAAGTCGGTATGCTTAACAGCAACTTCAACAACATGCTTGAACGCCTTGAAAGCATTGTCCGCAGCATCCATGATGCCGCTGCAGAACTTGGTGTAATTGGCGAAACCATCAGCAACACAACTTCACAGGAGGTTTCCAGCGCGGAAAGCCAGCTTCACGCCACTGCAGGGCTTAAAGAAGCAGTATTACAGATACGCAAATCAGTTGATGAAGTAAGCATTGCTGTTAACGGTCTTTCCCGCACAGCAAGCCACAATGCAGATTTTATCAGCCAGATAGCCGACAGCACCACAGAAATAGACAGCCTTGTGGAGCAACTTTTTCGCTCGGTAGAGCTTGTTGATGATTCCATCACCAAAATGTCTTCCGGACAGTTGCAGGTAAACGACAATGTAAATCACCTGCGTGAAGTATCCAATAACACCATGAAGCTGGTTATAGAGATGGAACAGTTTGTACGCCACATTGAGCAAAGTGCGCAAACAACTGCCAATATTTCAGCAGATGTGCTGCAAGACGCAGAGCAGGGTAATTGCGCCGTAGAAAGCACAATCAGCGGTATTCACCAAATCCGGACATCATCTCGCACCGTACAGCAGGCCATACACAATCTTTCTGTACATGCTGCAAATATCGGCACTATTTTGCAGGTTATTGATGAAGTAACCGAGCAGACAAAGCTTTTAGCATTAAATGCATCCATTATAGCAGCCCAGGCAGGAGAACATGGCAAAGGCTTTGGTGTAGTTGCCCACGAAATTAAAGAACTGGCAAGAAGAACAACCGCATCAACCCGCCAGATAGCAGAGATAGTTCATGGCGTAACCGAAGAAACCGACAAGGCGGTGGCAGCAATAAATGTTTCAGAGCTGGCAGTAACCGAAGGTGAAACCCTTTCTCTGCGCTCAGGCGAGGCTCTGCAAAAGATTTTACACAGCGCGCAGGTTGCCACACAGCTGGCCAGCGAAATCGCCAGCTCCACCGGACAACATGCACAGCAAAGTGAAAAAATGCGCCTTGCCACCGATGAAGTACGCTCAATGGTGGAGCAGATCGTACAGGCAACCGGTGAGCAGACCCGTAATACCCAGGTAATCAGTCAGGCTTCAGACAGTATGCGCCAGTTGGCAACAAAGGTGCATGGCTATGCAAGGGCGCACAGCGATGCCGGCACAGCCATGGCAGCTTCTGGCGAAACAATAGTAAGCATGATTGAGGAAATCCGGCAGGCCTGCCAGACACTATCAGCCGGAGGTGACAGCATAGTGGATGCAACAAACCAAGTTGAAACCAGTGCTACCAGCAACCTTGATACAGCCAGAATAATGAGCGAAATGGCAACAAGACTTTCACAACAGATAAGCAGCCTTGAGCAGTCACTGGCGGTGTTCAGCAAATCATCCCCCGCACAGCAAGACCAGCCTGAACCCGCTGACAAACCTTGACATCAGCTTGTAAAAAACACTCACATCACCCATCACAAACAAAAAGGAGTATCAAAGACATGAAAACCGGAATTTTGCTGACAACTTTGGCACTTGCAGGACTTATCGGTACAGCCCATGCAGATGTAACTGATCTGAAAAACTACAAAATAGCCAATGATTACATTCAAAAAGAAAATGTAACCATTACCAAAACTGCGGAACAGGCTTTTGCCCAGGATACAATTATGGTTGTTGGTGAAGGCGTACCCAAAAGAGGGACAAGCGGTGCCCAGCGCAGACTGACAGCGTTAAGAGCTGCTGAAGTAGCCGCACAAAGAGCATTGGCAGAGGTTTTAAACGGGGTATCAATAGTTGGTGGCAAAACAGTTGCCGATGCTTCTGCTGAATCAAGGGAAATCGGTTCTTCGGTGGCAACATTTATCAAAGGTTTCAGTCCGGTGGTAAAGGATTGGAATAACCGTGAGGAAACAGCACTGGTAATTCTTAAAGTAGGTATGAGCGGTCCGGACAGCTTTGGTGCCATGATTTATGACAAGATTCTCAATGAGCCGGGTGTAAAAGAAGAAACCGAAAAGCCGCTTTACACACCACCTGCTGAACTGCCTCCACCACCGCAGGCACCCCAGGATTTTGATGGTCTGATTATTGATGCCACTGCCCAGACCTTTCGTCCGGCACTGATTAACCGTATTTTCAGCCCCGATGGTCAGGTAATTTACGATCCATCCCGCATCAGCCAGAAAGTACTGGTGGAACAAGGTTGTGGCGAGTATACCAACAGCATTGACAAGGCACGTGCTGCCCTTGGCAAGCGAGGCGTAAAATATCCACTGGTTGTAAAAGCATCTGGTACCATCAGCCCTGCTGATTTGCAGGTTAGCACAGATGCAGCCAGCCAGATTTATGCAGCCAGCAAGGCAAACGGGTTTATGGCTGATGCCAGGGTTGCTTTTGTACTTAAATAAGTTCCGGTTGATGCCGGATTGAGAAAGAGAATCCACAGCAATGCAAAAAATACCGCTTAATCTTGCTGCACCGGAAATGATTTTAGCCAGAGACGTGTTCCGCAGTGAAAGTCCGGCTGGCATTCCGGTTTGCGGCAAGGGAACTGTGCTTAATGAAAACCTCATCTACCGTCTGAAGCAGATGAGTATTCAATCCATATATGTGGAAGGACATCCGGTTACCTTTGAAGGGGAAGCCAGCCTGGAAGAGCAGTTACAGGATCTGGAAAAACGTTTCTCCAAAACATTGGATAACCGCCGTAATCTGCTGTTACTGGATATCTACCGGCAGCAGATACGCTGTGCAATGGGGGAGCAAGGTGAGTGACGATCGCAGGACTGAACTGAAAAAAATAATAATGGACACCAAGACACTGCCAACCCTGCCTGGTGTCATTGATAAACTGAACGCCGTATCCAGCGATAACCGCACCTCAATCCAGGAAATGGCACGTATCGTATCAGCCGACCAGGTACTGTCTGCGCGTATTTTAAGACTGGCAAACTCACCATCTTATGGTTTTTACCGCGTATCCACCATCAGCAATGCCATGATTTTACTTGGAGTTAATGTTGTCAAATCCCTTGCTCTTTCTTCATCAATTTTTGAAATCATGGAGAAAAACAGCGTCGGGCTTTGGGAACATTCATTGGGAACAGCCACAGCAGCCGGTGTAATTGCCCGCAAGCTGTCCATACCTGAAGTGGAGGAAATTACCACTGCCGGACTGCTGCATGACATCGGTAAGGTGATCATCGGTCTTAAATGTGCCGAGCAGGCACGCACCATCCGCACACTTGTAAAGGAAAAAGGATTATCCTCAAGTGAGGCAGAGCAGGAAGTGCTGGATACTGACCACACCGAAGTGGGTGGCTGGCTGGCAAAAAGCTGGTATCTGCCTGAAAAACTTGTTGAACCGATTAGTAATCACCATAATGTTGTTGCCTCTGAAGGACATCAGATAAAAACATCGGTAGTACACTTGGCTGATGTACTTACAAAGGCTTCCGGATTCGGTAACAGTGGTGATCCGTTTGTTCCTGATATTCAATCTGTTGCCTGGGATGCACTACAACTTGATGAAAAACAGCTACATGAAATTGTAATCGAATTTGAAGACAAGCTGGTTGAAGTCAAAAACTTCAGCCTGGAATTGCAGGGAAACAATGCCGCAAAAGCATAGAATTGCACTTATCTCCAGTGAAGCAAACCTGACCACACTTTTGCAGTTGCGGCTGCAAAGCAAAGGCTATCAGGTTACAGTGGTTACCAATAGCTCTGCTGCCCTTGGTACTTTTTATTCAGATCCACCGGATCTGATTATTGTTGATTTTTCCTCCCCTTGTATCGGCTGCCGCGATATGCTTTTTATGCTGCGCAGCGACAGTTTTTTCAGCACCATCCCGATTTTGGGTATTTTCCCCGAACATAATGAACAGGAATCCTGGGATGACTTTCCCCTGGATGATTTTACTGCCACCCCGATAAACTTTGCTGATCTGTTCAGCCGCATCACCCTTTCATTAAACCGCATCAAGCGGGTCTTTGACAACAACCCGCTCACCCGTTTGCCAGGCAATACCTCCATCCATCGTGCCATTAAAGAGTCAATGGGTTTACCCCTTGCCGTCTGCTACATAGATATTGATCACTTTAAGCCTTACAATGATATTTACGGTTTTTCACACGGCGATGAGGTAATCCGGATGCTGGCAAGAATCATGTCCAATGCAGTGCGGGAAAGCGGTGGAGGCTTCAGCGGTCATGTGGGCGGAGATGATTTTGTCTTTATTGTGCCGTGCGAACGTGCCAGCCAGGTTTGCCAAACCATTATCAGTCATTTTGATCAGATTGTTTTATCTCTTTTTGACGAGCAAACCAGACAAAGTGGTCATTATCAGGCGTTTAACAGAAAAGGAGAAGCCGAGCAGGTTCCTATTCTTGCCATCTCCATTGCTGTGGTGCTGATGAACTCACCCCGCATAAACCACGCAGCGCAGGTTGCAGAAGTTGCTGCAGAGCTGAAGAAAAAAGCCAAACAACAAAAGGGCAGCTGTGTAGCATTTGACAAACGAACAAATCCGGATCCACGCAAACCGGAATAACAGGATAAAATCATGACTAATCTGCCAAAACTCATACTCATAAGCCTTGTATCTGCCTGCCTGATTACCGGCTGCTCTTCTCCAAAGGAAGAGCCACAGCAGCAACCATCCATGTACCTATCCAAAAGACCGGCAGCAGAAGCAGAACCGCCGGTTAAGGATGTTGCAGCAGATATCCTTGCATCCCAGCGTGCATTTAGCAATGTCGCCAAAACTGTAATGCCGGTTGTGGTTAACATCTCCACTTTGGGGCGTAAGAAAACTGTTAACCCGTTTTACGACATGCCACCGTTTTTTGAAGAATTTTTTGGAGGGGCAAACCCGCAAACCCGCCAGGACAAAAGCCTTGGCTCGGGATTTATCATCAGCAAAGACGGCTATATTGTCACCAACAATCATGTTGTACAGGATGCTGAAAGCATCAGGGTAAAACTTTCCAACGATAAAATATATGATGCCAGCATTATCGGCACTGATCCAAAAACCGATATCGCAGTTATCAAAATTGATGCTGAAGAACTTCCCACCGCTGTGCTGGCTGATTCCGAACATCTGGAAGTAGGTCAATGGGCGATTGCCATCGGTAACCCCTTTGGGCTTGAACGCTCCATGACTGTGGGCATTGTTTCTGCCACCGGTCGCTCCAATATTGGCATTGAAAGTATCGAAGACTTTATACAGACCGATGCCTCCATCAACCCCGGCAACTCCGGCGGTCCTTTACTTAATATCCACGGCGAGGTCATTGGTATCAACACTGCCATTGTTGCTGCTGGTCAGGGAATAGGTTTTGCCATCCCCACCAATATGGCGAAACCGATTATCACCCAGCTTATTGATAAAGGAAGTGTCACCCGTGCCTGGCTGGGTATAAGCATTGCGCCACTGGATGAAGGGCTGGTCAAGTCGCTGAAGCTGGCGGACAAAAATGGTGTCCTTGTTGCCGAAACCCTGGAAGGCGGACCTGCCTCAAAAGCTGGTCTGTTGCCAGGGGATGTAATCATTGCAGTTAAAGATACGGCAATCAAAACCCCATCCCAACTCCAGCAACTGCTGGCAAGTGCGCCAATAGGCGAGCCATTGCCATTAAAGCTTATCCGCAGCGGACAAAAAATCAACCTGCTGGTTGTGCCCGGTAATGCAGAAAATGCCGGCAGCTTTCAGGTACCCTGGCGGCGTAAATAAACAACATGCAACAATACACATTTACGGTAACAATGGATGCTGCAGAACAGCGGCTTGATCTCTTCCTTTCCAGCCAGCTTGCTGAACAAAGCCGCTCTGCACTGCAACGCCTTGTTGAAGCCGGACAGGTACTGGTGGATGGAAAAACAGTACGCCCTTCCCACAAGCTTAAAGGCTTTGAAACCATCCTTGTAACCATCCTGCCACCCGTGGCTGCAACACCTCTGGCAGAGCAAATCCCCCTTGATATTGTTTATGAAGATGCTGACCTGATTGTCATCAACAAGCCTGCCGGCATGACTGTCCACCCCGGCGCAGGTGTAACTTCCGGCACCCTGGTAAACGCCCTGCTTGGTCATTGCAATGACCTTTCCGGCATCGGCGGTGAAATACGGCCTGGCATTGTCCACAGGCTGGATAAGGGCACTTCCGGTCTGCTGGTTGCTGCCAAAAATGACCCTGCCCACCGCGCATTGGCAACACAGTTTGCCGAGCATAAAACCAAGCGGATTTATCAGGCACTGGTTTACGGCTCACCTGCGACAGAAACCGGCAAGATAAGCAACAATATTGGCCGCCACCCCACCGACAGGCTGCGCTATTCCGGAAACGCAAAGCAGGGGAAGCAGGCTACTACCTCCTGGCGTATATTGGAAAGATTTGGTGTTGCCAGCCTGGTGCAGCTGCGCCTGGAAACCGGACGTACCCACCAGATAAGGGTACACCTCACCGAAGCCGGTATGCCGCTTTTGGGTGATCCGCTTTATCCGGACGGAGGCAGATTTAACAACCTTAAAGATGCACAGCTAAAAAGCATGATCCGCAATCTTGATCATCAGGCATTACATGCCAGGGTGCTGGGATTTGTCCATCCAACAAATAATCAGTTTATGGAATTTAACTCGGAACTGCCGGAAGATTTTACGAAAATCCTGGAGTATCTACGAGAAGTTTACACAGTTTAATTAGTCAATCTGGCTGCTTTGTAACCTGCACCATATACCCAACCTTCCTCATGCCACCTTCTAGAGTCTGTTAAAACTCCTTATTCGGTAAAATACCTATTTAAGCTTGCATTATCAGAAAAAACGGTTATTATTCTGAGTTGTTAATATCAGTTAAACTGATTAAACCATTTTTCAATCAGGACAACATAATTGTTGCCACTAATCCCCACAGGAGGAAATCATGAAAAAACCCGTATCTCTACTGGCTGCGGCAGCCTGTCTGCTGGCAGCATCCTTCACCAACGCTGATTATGCCGAACTGCGTGCATCTGCCATCAGTATGTTTAAGCCGATTCCGGCGGAAGCACCGCAAATAAAGGGTAATCCCCACAGCGATGACAAACTACAGCTTGGCAGAATGCTTTATTTTGAGCCGCGACTGTCTGCTTCACAGCTGATAAGCTGCCAGACTTGCCATAATGTGGGTCTGGCTGGCGGTGACTTGCAAGAGACCTCAACAGGTCATGGTTGGCAGAAAGGACCACGTAATGCCCCAACCACCTACAATGCTGTTTTTAACACCGCACAGTTTTGGGACGGCAGAGCCTCGGATCTGATGGAGCAGGCTAAAGGACCTGTCCAGGCTTCGGTTGAGATGAACAACACTCCGGAAATGGTGGTTAAGACGCTAAAGTCAATTCCGCAATATGTTGAATTGTTTGGCAAGGCATTCCCGGGAGAGAAAGATCCGGTTACTTTTGACAATATGGCCAAAGCCATTGAACTTTATGAGGCTACACTATTGACACCAAATGACGGACTGGATCGCTTTATGGCAGGTGATGACAAAGCATTGACCGCCGATCAGAAAGAAGGGCTTAAACTGTTTATTGAAGTAGGCTGCGTTGGTTGCCATGATGGTATTAACCTTGGCGGCACTGATTATTATCCTTTTGGTGTAATGGAAAAGCCCAGTGCTGATCTTCTGCCATCAGGTGATAAAGGGAGGTTTACTGTAACCAACACCTCACAGGATGAATATGTATTCCGATCACCGGCTCTGCGCAACATCGCCTTGACTGCACCTTATTTCCACAGCGGTAAAGTATGGAAACTTCAGGATGCAGTTGCTGTAATGGGTACTTCACAACTTGGTGCCGAGCTGAATGAGCAGCAGACAATCAAAATCACCCGCTTTCTGGAGGCACTTACCGGCGATCAGCCAGAAGTAGTACATCCAGTACTGCCACCAAGTACAGCCATTACACCGAAACCTGATCTGTCTTATTTGCAGCCAGCCGCTAAATAACCAGCTGCTTTGTTGCATACTGATAAAAACCCCCTGCTTGGCAAAAGCCAAACAGGGGGTTTTTTACATTTCGAATCGGCTAGAAAAGCTATTCAGTAACAGAAATACAACCTGCACAATATTTAACAGGTTTTTGAAAAACGTTATGAGGAAGGCTGGATACAAGACGCACGGAACGCAGCGACGAGGCATAACAAATAGTTAGCCGAGGAAGCGAGTACCGCGCAACGAAGTAGACAGCCTCCGCAGTAGTTTTTCAAAGCTTTCCGACAGGCTCCTAATGACTCAAATAGGGCAACATTGGCAAAAGCTGGCGGTAATCTTCCCAGGTCAGTACACTTTGCCAGTTGCCACTTGCCATTCCCAACCCGACAGATCCCATGAAAAGCATCATTGCCACAGCAGGGAAAACCCATACCGGCAGCGGTTTTTTCCAGAAAGCCAGCTTCATCTGTAGCACATCTTTTTGCGGACAAACTGCAACACAACTCATACAGCCTGTACATTCCGGAGAATAAACCTTTAGTTTTTCATGCACTGCAATCCTTGACGGACACACCTGACTGCATTGTTGGCAGTCAATACAGCCATCAGGATTACGATTGATACGGAAAACACTGGCAAAGCTTACAAGCCCCAAAAGTGCGCCATATGGGCATAGATAACGGCACCAGAAGTTTCTGTAAATTAAGGACAAGACCACGAGCACTGCAATTACAATCAAAGCAGTGGTGGAGATATGGGTAAAAAAACGCAGCATCTTAGCATCACTGACAGCCCAGTATGGCGCATCCATAAAAGCTGCTATGGCAAATCCTGGCATATCAATCAGAATCACCTTAACGAAAAATGCCAAAATCAGATATTTAAGCCCTTGCAGCACAAGATCAAGTGGTCGCCATATCCGATAATTACTGCCAAACAGCCGCGCCCCTGCCTTATATGCCAGCTCGGAAATAGTGCCGATCGGGCAGATCCAGGAGCAAAAGGATTTTTTAGCCACAAGGCTCATCAGCACAATCGCCAGAAAAATCACCAGGGCAGCCGGATGTACAGGATGAATCTGTCCGCTCACCAACCAGTATTTCAAACTGGTAAGCGCACCAATGGGTAAAAAACCTTCCACACCTGGAGGGCGGGAAAAGAAAGGCTGCGTGCCTTTTTCAGCAGCAGCAATGAAAAGACCAAACCTTACCCCGATACCGATAATCCAGAATAAAAAAAGCCATTGTACAATCAAGCGGATGGTTTTGACAGCACTGGCTGGCAAATTGGACATTACTTGCGATCCTCCCTTTTTTTGTTTACAGATGTATTACCATTAGCCTGGCTGGGTTTTTTATGAAATGATCCAGGTCAAGAAGGAGGTACGCATGAATCTGAATACTGAACACTATGTCAAATGTATCCACACCCTGGAAGCCTCATTACAACACCTTACCCAGGCACCGGAAGACAGTATTGCCTATGAGGTTTTTCGTAATGCGGTTATTAAGGGATATGAACTTACCCTTGAGATAGCCGTCAAACTGTTGCGTAAAGCACTTAAGGCATACTCTGGCAATCCCAGGGAGATAGATGCCCTTAGTTACAAAGATGTGCTGCGCCGCGCTGCAAAACATAATCTGATGACCATTGCAGAGGTGGAGCGATGGTTTGTCTATCGTGATAACCGGAACAACACAGCCCATGATTACGGCATAGGCTTTGCTGAAGAAACCTTGAAACTGCTGCCAGATTTTGTTACCGATGCCTGCACCCTTGAGACTGTTTTGCGCGAGAGGTTGGGCAATGGCAGCCATTGACCTGCGCCAGGACTGGCTGGATATTATTTCAGGGCTGATTGCCACCCATCTGCCCAATGCCGAGGTGCTGGCCTATGGTAGCCGTGTCAACGGCACATCACATGAAGCCAGTGACCTTGATCTGGTGGTTCGCAATCTCCATGACGACAAGCAACCGCTATCTGACATTACAAACCTGCGCAGGAAACTTTCGGAAAGCAACCTGCCTATTACAGTTGATATTCTGGATTGGGCTCAGATACCGGAGGACTTCCGGCAGGAAATTCTACGCAGTGGCACAGTGACTCTGTATGGCAAAATCAAGGAGGATTAGCAGAAGAAGAGCAAGCGTAAGAGTGAAGCAGACAACCTGCTCCAGTGGTTATTCAAGGGAATTAACAGGCTTTTGAAAAACGTTATGAGGAAGGCTGGATACAAGGCGCACGGAACGCAGCGACGAGGCATAACATTTAAAGTTAGCCGAGGAAGCGAGTACCGCGCAACAAAGTAGACAGCCTCCGCAGTAGTTTTTAAAAGCTCTGGTAAACTATCTATGCTGACGGTACTCATTAGGCGTAACAACCGTTTGCCAGTGGTTATTTAACTTACCCAACAGGCTGCCACCCCAGAAAATCCCCACCACCAGCAAAGCGAACAAAAAACCGTTTATGGCCTGACGACCTGCAACACGCATCTGCAAGGCATTTTGCACACGGCAATGGCTGACGCAACGCCAGCAGCCAAGGCACTCAGCGTTAATAATACGCTTGGCATTCATCACATCAAGCCTGGCAGGACAGACCTGATTGCATACTCCACATGAAATACAACGTGCTTTGTCACGCTGCACAGCCGTGGGAGAAAGCATGGCAACCAGCCCCAAAAGAGCACCATAGGGGCAAAGATAACGGCAAAAAGGGTTTCGGAAAATAACGGATAAAAGCAGCAGCATTCCGATAACAATCAGTGTGATGTTTGATGGATGCTTGAATAAAGTCATCAGCTTATAATCTGACACAGCATGGTAGTCACTAAACAGAAAGCCCTGCAAAGCGTCCAGGCTAAAGGTAAGTGCCGAGTAAATAAAATAACCCATAATCAGATACTTGATGCCCCGCAAAACAATATCAAGCGGCTTGGGTAGCACCAGATTACGCCGGAAATTATGAAAACCAAGCTTCCAAAGCCATTCTGATATGGCTCCAACAGGGCAAATCCACCCGCAAAAAGCACGGCGCAGTAAAAAAGCAAGCGCAACAATGGTAGCAAAAATCACCACCGCTGCCGGATGCACAGGGTTAATACCACCACCTTTCAGCCAGGCAACTGTACCAAATAACCCTGAAATCGGCAGAAAAGCCTCAATACCGCCAGGACGGCTGGTGGTCGTTTCTGCTCCTGCCAAAACCGTTGCAATAAAGCTTGCAAACCTGATTCCAATCCATACTGACAAAAAAAGAAAACAGATTTGCACTAAAGTGCGTAATGGCTGAACATAACGGTAAGACATACTGTTTCTCCGTACAAAACAAAAAGGGGTACAGCTTTAAACCATACCCCCCTTTTTATACTCTCTATTGTGCTTTCATCGCCACATACCCAAACATCCCATTTGGTCTGCGCAACAACAACCGCACCATATCATCTTTACGCACAGCACTTGCTGCTTTGGCAAAATCAGTAATATTTTCGATCGCTTGTCCGTTAAATTCAATCACCAGATCACCACGCACGACTCCTGCTTGTCCGGCAGGGCTATCTAGCTTGACATTGCTGATTACCACACCTTTTACATCATTAAGGCGCAACTGTCTGGCTATTTCAGGGGTAAGTTCCTCAACAGAAATACCAATACTTGCCTGCTCTCCATCTTTTGCAGCAGTTGCTGCAAGTGCATCATTTTTGTTTTGCTCCACTGTTAATTTCAGCATTTGTGGCTTACCACTGCGGTAGATGCTTACTTCAACCTGCTTGCCTATCGGTGTGGATGCAACAACTTTAGGCAGATCAGTATCTGCCGCCACCGGCTTGCCATCAAAGGCTGTAATTACATCTCCGGCTTTAATACCGGCTTTGTCAGCAGGGGAATTTTTTTCAACATTGGTGACCAGCGCACCTTTATCAGATGGTAGTTTCAAGGCATTTACCAGGCTGGCATCAAGCCCCTGGAAGTTTATTCCCATATAGCCACGCACCACCTTGCCGGTGTTTTTAAGTTGATCAACCACTGTTTTTACAACGTTAATCGGAATGGCAAAGCCGATCCCCTGACCACCGGCAACAATGGCAGTATTGATCCCCACTACCTTTCCTGCGGTATTAAAAAGAGGTCCGCCTGAATTGCCAGGGTTTATGGAAGCATCGGTCTGGATAAAATCATCATAGGGTCCGCTGCCAATCACACGACCTTTGGCACTTACAATACCGGCGGTTACTGTCTGGGAAAGCCCAAAAGGGTTACCTATCGCCATTACCCACTCGCCAACTGCCAGGCTGTCGCTATCACCAAATTCAGCAGCGGCAAAATCTGTTTTATCTTCTGTCAACTTCAGTAAGGCAATATCCAGCTTTTCATCCTGTCCCTTGATTTCAGCCTTCAGCTCACGTCCATCGGAAAGCTTCACCATCACTTCATCTGCACCAGCTACAACATGATTATTGGTCAGCAGATAGCCATCTTTACTGATGATAAAACCGGTACCCAGTGCCTGCTCACGTCTGGCACGCTGCTGTGGCTGCTGAAACTGATCACCAAAAAACGGCGCGAAAAAGTCATGAAAGAAATTATTACCGGAAAAAGGATTGGGTGCCATCTGCGCACCAGGTCTACGCAGCTGCACAGTTTTGGCTGTACGTATGTTCACAACAGAAGGGTTAAGCTGTTTGGCGAGCTCCACAAAATCAGGGCTGACAGCCTTTGCACCTGCTTCCTCCTGCAACACAGGCAACATGGACAAAACAGCAACCAAAAACAACATTACGGTTTTTCTGAACAACATTGATGGTTCTCCTTTCTTTTTACTCTACTGCAACAAACAGGCTCCACTTTCCTTGAGGTGGAAGCGACATCAATCCAAAAACTTACCTGTCAACCTCCTCAATATCTCTGAAGCTGATTCTTCCACCGATTTGCTGGTAACATCAATAATCAGCCAGCCTGGGTGCTGGCGGTAATACTTGCGGCAAAAAGTAATTTCATCTTCCACCTGCTCCAGATCAGCATATTTACTCTTCATGCTTTGCCCCATATTCACCAGCCGTGAAGTACGTATTTCTGCCAAACGCCTGGGGCTGACCAGCAGACCAACCACCTTGGAGGGATCAATATCGTTTAACTCCTGCGGTGGATCTATCCCTTTTACCAACGGTACGTTGGCAACTTTGTAACCTTTATTGGCAAGATACATAGATAGCGGTGTTTTGGATGAGCGGGAAACCCCCACCAGTACGAGATCAGCACGGTACAGGTTTCTGGTTTCCTGTCCATCATCATGCTTAACAGTGAAGTTTACTGCCTCCATACGGCGAAAATAATTGGTATCAATCTGATGCAAAAGCCCTGGTCTGGATTGGGCAGACGAGCCAAGAAACACAGAAAGGCTGTGCAGTAATGGTGAAAGCAGGTCAAACGCCATTAAACCTGCTTCCTCGGCAATTGTTTGCGCTGCCTGCGCAAGAAGTGAATCCACAAGCGTGTAAACCAGCAGACCCTGATCAGAACTTACAACTTTGATGGCATTATGCAACTCAAGCTGGTTGGTAACCTTGGCAAGGCGGATAACACCGACATCACTACCACCAAACTGGGAAAGGGCAGCCTGCACCACACGTTCAGCGGTTTCACCGGTGGAGTCTGAAAGCACATAAATCCGTTTCATTATTTGAATCCTTTTTTAAATTTCCCCTCTCAAAACAAGAGGGAGGGGTTAACGGGAGTTGTTAAAACAGCTAAAGCCTGAAGGAAAAAGAACCCTCACGGGCAAAAACAAATTAGTATCCACACCCACCCCTGTCAAGCCGTTTGCATTTGTCATGGACATAACCTTTCTGTTAATCTTGGCAATAGTAATAAATAAACCATTGAGCAAGGAGTTTTATTGACCATGCCCAACCAGCCCAAATCCTGGTATCAGGTAAGTTACCAGGTACCTTCCACTAAAAGCGAACTGATCGCTGACCAGCTGGCAGAACTATCCGGCAATGGTGTTTGCACAGATAACCGCTGCGTTGACACTTTTTCCACTGATGAAATTGCAGACAGCCCGCTCACCACCATTACTGCCTGGTTTAATGCGCCCTGTGCCATTAGCGATTATCTTGCCAAAGCTGATGAGGTAATCAGCCGAATATGCGGCAGTAACCCTGATTTCAGCTTTCAGCCTGCACAATGCTCCCTGATAGGTGACGATAACTGGACTGATTCCTGGAAAGCCCACTTCAAGCCACTGGCAATAGGCAAGCAACTGATAATTGCTCCATCGTGGGAAAGTATCTGCCTGGAGGATGGGCAGCAGCTGATTTTACTTGACCCGGGCATGGCATTTGGCACCGGCGGTCACGAAACCACCCGCCTTTGCCTCCACTGTCTGGAAAGCCTGCCAGCTGAACAACTACTGCTGCCAGTACTGGATCTGGGTACCGGCTCGGGCATTCTTGCCATTGCAGCAGCCAAACTTGGCGCAAGCCAGGTGGATGCGGCTGATATTGATCCCCAGGCAGTGGAAATAGCCACTGCCAACTGCCACGCCAACAATGTCGGGCAACAGGTACATTGCAGCTGCAAGCAGCTTGCACAACTGCCCTGCAACTATGGCATCATCATGGCCAATATTCTGGCTGAAACCCTGGTGGAAATGGCTGGAGAAATCTTTAACAAACTGCAAGCAGATGGTCAGCTTATCCTTTCCGGCATTCTGGCAGAAAAAGAGCAGTATGTTATTGATGGTTTTAAAGCATTGCCTTTAGAACTGAAAAACATACTATCCGACGGTGAATGGCGTTGCCTGCATTACCAGAGGTCTGCGTGAGCGAACCACGCCGCTTTATAATCAGCTCTGTCGATATTGCCGATGGTTACCTTACCTGTACTGGCAGTCTGCATCATCATCTTAAGGTTTTACGTTTACAACCAGGCTCAAAATTGCTGTTGCTTGACGAACATGGCACAACCCACCAGGGCATTATCAGCGAAATCAGCAGGGAAAAAACCGTTATCAGCCTGCTTGCTGTGGAAAAAACAATGCCTGCTAAAAGCACCGTCCCTGCCATATCCGTGCTGCAAGGGATACCCAAAGGGGATAAGGCAGAATTTATCCTGCAAAAAAGTACTGAGCTTGGAGTTACTAACCTGCATCTGTTTCAGGCAAACCGCTCAGTCGTGCAGATTGGGCAGGCAAAGCTTGAAAAGCGGCTGGAACGTTGGCAAAAGATAATCAGCGAGGCTGCCCGCCAGTCTGAACGGTTTGACCTACCCTCTGTGCAATGGCATCCTTGCGCTGCCGATGCCATCAATAAAGCAGGTGGGTGCGAGCTTAAACTGCTGCTTTGGGAGCGGGGCGAAAGCCTGCCCCTGCGTGAAAAGCTGTCAGCCATGCCAAAACCGGCATCCATTGCCCTGGCAGTGGGACCTGAAGGCGGTTTTACAAAGGATGAGACAGAGCTGTTTTTGGCAGACGGATTTTTACCAATTACCTTGGGCAAACGTATTTTACGCACAGAAACCACCGCTATTGTAATGGCAGGAATTATACAATATCTTTGGGGAGATTTTTAACAGAGCCTTGAAAAACCATTGCAGCGGTTGTCTGCTTTTTTTAAAAGCCTGTTTACAGGAGATAAGCTTATGAAATGTCCTAAATGCGGTTACAACAGTTTTGATGACAATGATTTCTGCCCCAAATGTGCAAATGATCTTGTAAAGCACAAGCAGGCTTTTGGCATTGCCAGCGTTGTTTTATCACCAGCACGCCGTGCAGATTTACTTGCTGAAGTGGCACCTCCACAAGTTGAGCCTGCAAGCGCGCAAACAGTTATTGAAGCTGTTGAAATTACTGAAGCTGCTCCGGAAAAAGATATTTTTGCAACTGAACCGGAAACACCAGAGCCAGCCTTTGAGATAGAAACAACCAGCTTTAGCAGCAATCCTGAAACTGAAAAACCTGCCGAACAAAAACCGCAGGATTTTATTATAGAAACCATGGAGCATTTTCATAATCCTGAACAAAAACCAGAGCCTGAACCAGAACCTTCAACTGATGATGAAAACCCCTTTGCCTTTCTGGAAACAACCACTCAGGAAGCGCAGGTTGAAACAACATTGCCAAAAACGGACAATGGCAACCCGTTTGCCGATCTGCTGGAAACCACCCGTGCAGAAGATACTACTACCCTGCCCCTGCCGGAAGAAAATGATTTTCTGCAAGAGCTGAATCTGGATACGTTATCTTTTGCAGAAGAACAGCCTGAAACCCCCGCACCTGAAACAAAAAATATGCCCAGTGCTGAAGATGAACTTGCCAGTCTTTTTGGTGAGCTTGATTTGAAGGAAAAGTAATCCGGATGCCAGCACCTGTACGTATACTGTCTGAAAATATTGCCAACAAAATTGCGGCTGGCGAGGTTGTAGAACGCCCTGCCTCAGTAATAAAGGAACTGGTGGAAAACGCACTTGATGCCGATGCCACTGATATCCGCCTGGAAATCAGTGGTGGTGGTCGCCGTTTGATCAGAATCAGTGATAACGGACACGGAATGTCCCGCGAAGATGCTTTGCTGGCACTTGAACGCCACGCCACCAGCAAACTGCGCACAGACAGCGATCTTGAGGCGATCAGCAGCCTTGGTTTTCGCGGTGAAGCCCTGCCCTCCATCGCCTCTGTTTCCAGGTTACGTTTAAAAAGCCGTGCAGACGGCACTCCGGAAGGTACAGAAATCTACCAGGAAGGAGGCAAAATACGCACTGTTACCGCCTGTGGCATGGCAACCGGCACAGAAATAACAGTTGAACACCTGTTTTTTAACACTCCGGCAAGACAGAAGTTTTTGCGTCGTCCTGAAACCGAAGCAGGTCATGTTGGTGATCAGATGGTGCGTCTGGCCATAGCCAGACCTGATGTTGCCTTCAGTTACACAAATGATGGTCGAGAGCAGTTTCGGGTAATTGCAGCAACCCCCAAAGAACGTATCCAGCAGCTGACAGCAAAAAATCTGCCTTTGGCACCACTGTCAGGGAAAACCGCTGTTGTCAGCATCAGTGGTTTTTTTGCTCCTCCTGAACATGCCCGCAGCACCACCGGCTCTATTTTTACCTATGTAAACGGACGTTTTATGCGGGACAAAATAATCCAGCACAGCATTATGCAGGCTTTCAGACCAGTGCTGGAACGGGGACGTTACCCTTTGATTGTACTTTTCATGGAGATTGATCCCCATGAAGTGGATGTCAATGTCCACCCCACCAAACATGAATTGCGTTTTCGCCAGCAGAATCAGGTGCATGATGCCATTCACTCCATTATTTCAGAAGCATTGGGCAGCTCATCCTGGTTACCCAAGCCTGATTTTAGCAGCAAAAATCTGTACACAACTGCCCAACCTGCCATTAGCACACATGTTGAAAGTAGTGATGACCAACCAGGTGCGAAAAAGGAATCCGGCATACAACAGGCTGTGGTGCGCTTTATGGACAGACAGCAATCGGCAGCATACTCCAGCTGTGAAACATCCCCGTTGTATCAACCTGTCCACCAGCCAGAGTTGGCTGCTTCAAAAGGCTTTTTTTCATCCCTTTCAGTTATCGGGCAGTTTCATGCTGCCTACATTCTCTGCCAATCATCAACAGCACTGGTGATTATTGACCAGCACGCAGCAGCAGAACGGATCCGTTTTCAGCAATTACGTAAAAGTTTCTTTGCAAAGCGGATAGAATCTCAACGTTTGTTGATACCGGAAAGCCTTGAGCTTTCCTTTGCAGAACTGGAAACTGCCACTAAAAATCTGACAGAGCTGGCAAACCTTGGCTTTGAACTGACACCCTTTGGCGGACAAACCTTTATGCTGACAGCAGTACCAGCAGTGGTGGCTGCAACAGACAAAAAACGCCTTGTCCATGACCTGCTGGAAGAATTGACAGCTGTGGGTAAAAACTCTGCGTTTGATACTGTTGTAGACGAATTGCTCTCCCGTATTGCCTGCCACAGCGTTGTCCGCGGTGCCCATTATCTTGAAAAACGGCAGATTGAAGAACTGCTGCGTCAGATGGATGAAACCGATTTTGCAGCATACTGTCCCCACGGCAGACCGGTTTACCATGAACTGCCACTTGGTGAAATAGAACGCTATTTCAAACGCACCTGACTCTTGCAGTAAATTAAATACCGTATATACTCTCAGTAACAATGAAATAGTGGCTACTAATTACATTAAAAGTACCGGAGGAAATTTTTATGTATTCAACCGACAACATCGGCAGAAACACAATTGCAATGGTACTGGCAGGCGGTAAAGGCGAGCGTTTGATGCCCCTTACCCTGCGACGGGCAAAACCAAGTGTTCCCTTTGGTGGAAAATACAAAATAATTGATTTTGTGCTTTCCAATCTGTTCAACTCCGGCATCCGTAAAATCTATGTACTTACCCAGTACCGTGCCTACTCCCTGAACAAACATATCCGCGAATCCTGGGGCAGCTGGACCGGTCTGGGTGAGTTCTGCACCGCCATATCCCCTGAAACCAGCAGCGAAAGTGAGGAATGGTTTAAAGGCACCGCAGATGCCATTTTGCAGTACCTGCGTTTTGTGGAATCATCCGATGCCGATTATGTGGCAATTTTCGGCGGTGACCATATCTACAAGATGGATGTGGCACAGATGATAAATTTCCACCGCATGAATCGTGCAGATATCACCATTGCCGCCTTGGAAGTTCCTGCCGAAGAAGGGCATCGCTTTGGAATTTTCTCTGTTGATGAAGACTCCCGCGTAACCGATTTTACTGAAAAACCGGAAAAGCCGGAAACCATACCAGGCAGGGACACCTGTTTTGCATCAATGGGTAACTACATCTTCCCCACCAAAAAGCTGATCGAAGTACTTATGGAAGCAAAAAAGCTGCACGAAGATCTGGACTTTGGCAAGCATGTCATCCCAATGATGCTGGCAAAAGGAGACAGAATTTTTGCCTACAATTTTAATGACAACAATATCCCGGGAATGCGCACTGAAGAACGTGGGTACTGGATGGATGTTGGCACCATTGAGGCCTATTACGAAGCCAATATGGACCTGGTAAGTGTCACTCCGCAGCTGAATCTTTACAACTACAAATGGCCTATTCTGACCAACCAGGGCAACTACCCGCCAGCAAAAACCGTTTTTGATGATGATGAACGACGTGGAGTAAATATCGATTCATATGTAAGTGGTGGCTGCATTACCAGTGGCGGTACGGTAAGACGCTCCATACTGGCACCGCTTGTCAAGGTAAACAGCTACAGCATGGTGGAAGACTCCATCCTTTTTGAAGGAGTAACCATTGGACGGCACGCCAAAGTAAGACGCGCCATTATTGACAGAGGAGTAATGATCCCTGATGGTGCTGTCATAGGCTATGATGCAGATGCAGACCGCGCCAAAGGTTACACTGTTACAGAATCAGGAATTGTGGTGGTACCACGTGTTGACAAAAACTGATGATAGTAATCAAAAGTATAAACAAAAAAGCCAGGTATTTAAAATACCTGGCTTTTTTAATTGGGGTGGCCAGAGGGATTCGAACCCTCGAATGTATGAGTCACAGTCATATGTGTTCGGCCTCTTCACCATGGCCACCGCAAGCTGTAGCTAAAAAGCCGACCACATCTGTCGCCGACCTTTCAGTTTTATCTGATTGTATGAAAAGAACATTTTAATTTTGGTGGAGCTAAGCGGGATCGAACCGCTGACCTCTTGAATGCCATTCAAGCGCTCTCCCAGCTGAGCTATAGCCCCACACGAAAGATTTATTACTTACCAAAACTGGTAAAATGTGTCAAGTCTTTTCAGACTATGTAAAATATGATGATGGTAATTTCCCTGCATCCATGGCAGAAATAACACTTTGATTTTGTAAACTTATAATGGAGTCTGATCATGAAAAGTATTTGTGTTTACTGCGGCTCAAATCCAGGCAGCAAAGAGATATATCAGCAAACAGCACGTGCACTGGGCGAAGAACTTGCCCGCCGTGGCATTACTGTTGTATATGGCGGCGGCAACATAGGCTTGATGGGGATTGTGGCTGATGCTGCCATGGCTGCCAGCGGTCGTGTAATCGGTGTTATCCCGCAGGCATTAATGGATAAGGAGCTTGGGCATGGTGGCATCACCAGCCTGCATGTTGTTGCTTCCATGCATGAGCGTAAATCAATGATGGCTGAGCTTTCCGATGGTTTTATTGCCCTGCCCGGCGGCTTTGGAACAATGGAAGAGCTGTGCGAGATTGCCACCTGGACACAGCTTGGCTTTCATAAAAAACCGTGTGGAGTGCTTAATGTGGCAGGTTTTTACGATAATCTGCTCGCCTTTATGGATCATGCTGTAAAGGAGCAGTTTTTACGCTCTGAACACCGCAAAATCATTCTTTCGTCCCAATCTCCTGCGGAACTGATTGATCTGCTGTCCGGCTTTAAGCTACCAAAGCTGCATAAATGGCTGGATAAAAATCAGCATTAACGGGCAGTAGTTTTTCAATGTCATGTTAAGGTAGCGGAAAACTTGCCGCCGCCTGCGCTAACAAATAATAATCATCCACTTCCTGAATGATATAATCAACAAACAGCTTGTTGGCGCGGGAAAGCACGGCATTTTCGCGCCAGACAATGGCAACATCCAGAAACAATGGTGGATCACAGGAGATTGCAGCAATCTGGCTATCCTGACCAACAATCATTTTTGGGAAAAAAGCCAACCCCAGCTCTTCTTTAACCAATCCCCGCGCCAGGGCAAACAGATTGGTCTCGGCAACAACATTGACCGTTAATCCTTCCATCATTGCACGCTGGTCAATCAGCTCCCGCAGGTGATAGCCCTTTGTAAAGTGGATAAGCGGCACAGACAAAAGTTCATGCAAGCTTGCTTTTTGCCTGGCTGCCAGCCTGTTGGTACGATGTACACATGCCACCACCTCATCCCTTACCAGCAGGTGTGAATCAAGCCCTTCTGGCACCTCGCCGGCGATAACCGCAATATCCAGTTTACCGACAGCAATTTTACGCTGAAAATTCCAGGTGCTGTCGCTGTTTACAAACAGTTGCAGTCCGGAGTAACGCTGCTTGAAAGAGCTGATAATCTGCGGAAACAGAAAACTGCCCAGCATCGGCGTAATCCCCACCCGCACCTCACCCCGCAAAAGCCCCCGCAGATCATCCAGTTCTTGCCTGGCTTCCTGCATCTGCTTGAAAATAATCTGCGCATGACGCGCCAAAGCCTCACCTTCTGCTGTAAGGGTAATTTTTCGCCCCTGCCTGTTAAACAAAAGCAGATCCAGCTCTTCTTCCAGCTTACGGATGGCGATACTTAACGCTGGCTGGGCGATATGCAACCGCTCTGCTGCCCTTGTGAAACTTTCTGCACTTGCCACTTGCAGAAAAAAATTTAATTGCCGTAAATCCATAGCCCGCACCCTGTTATATTTTTTATTTATAGCATTCATATAAACAATATATTTCTTTTATTGAATAACTGCCAGTATAGTTTACAAACAGGCTCCTGGTTATAATGGATTGATATAACCCCCAGTCTGTATCCAGTTGTTTTGATAAAAGATTTTGGTTTTATTCGTGTTGATTTCGTGTGATTCGTGGCTAAAAAAGTTTTTAGATTCTGTAACTACACTTTCATGCAAAATAATATGGCTTAACAACCCATTTCCGAACGTAAGCTTCTGAAGGAGTAAAAATGTCCGTCTATCTTGATTGCAATGCCACCACACCGGTTGAACCGGCAATAATCAGGTTGGTGCAAAGATTTATGGAGCGCGATTACGGCAATGCTGCCAGTCCGATCCATGATTTTGGTGAGTTTGCCCTGATGGCAGTGGAACATGCCAGGGGGCAGATAGCCGAAGTAGTGGCATCCCGACGGGATGAAGTGATTTTTACCAGTGGTGCCACTGAAGCCAACAACATGGCGTTGCTTGGTCTGGCTCAACATGGTCTTAAAACCGGCAAGCGTCACCTGATCAGTAGCAGCATTGAACATAAAGCAGTACTGGAACCACTGGAAGAGCTGGCAAAGCAGGGTTTTGATCTGCAACTTTTACCCGTGGATGCTGGCGGCAGGCTTGATCCGCAAAAACTGGCAGCAGCACTGCGTCCGGATACGCTGCTTGTCTCCACCATGCAGGTAAACAACGAAACCGGCATCAGTCAGCCGCTGGCAGAAATATCTGAAGCCTTGCAACAGCATGAAGCATTTTGGCACGTGGATGCAGCCCAGGGGTTTGGCAAAGAGATTGTGCCGTTGCAAGATAAGCGGATTGATCTGATCAGCATAAGCGGACATAAAATATATGCTCCCAAAGGGATTGGGGTTTTGATTGCCCGCAAAAGGGATGGCAGTTTTCCACCGCTGACACCACTTATGTTTGGCGGTGGACAGGAACAGGGCTTCAGACCAGGTACGCTGCCGGTACACCTGATCGCCGGTATTGGCGAAGCAGCCAAAATGGCGTTACGCAACCAGGCTGAACGCGCCGATTACTGCCGCCAGTTTGGTCAGAAGCTGCGCACTGCCCTGACTCCATTACAGCCGGTAATAAATGGCGATGCACAACATCTGCTGCCCCACACCATTAACATCTCTTTGCCTGGCATCCCGTCAGACAAGGCGATTAAAGGCTTAAAACGGCTGATCGCTGTTTCCAGCACCTCGGCATGTACATCCCACACCCGCACACCAAGCCATGTCCTTTCAGCCATGGGTCTGCCGGAGCAGATAATTGAAAGCTCTATCCGGCTTTCCTGGTCACACTTAACGCCGGAGCCTGACTGGGAACAGGTTGTTGCTGTTTTGCAAACACTGCGTGAAGAGAATTGAAAGGAGAAAACAATGAACATTTTTGAAGATTTAAAACAGGCTGTAACCGAGCAGTACGAACATGGTGAGTTGCCCAAATGGCTGGCTGATCCTGTCTATGAAATTCTGGAAAACCGTGACCAGTACAAAGATAAGGAATACCTGCTGGAAATTCTGACTGCCCAGTTAAAGGAATACGATGTTTATGCAGAGGCAGGCTGCTGCAAGTGGGCTTATGATCATGAGGATGTGCAGCGCACGCTGCGCTGGATAGCAGAATCTTGAAACACTACTGTAAAAAACTACTGTGGAGGTACAAAATATGGATATATTCAAACAGTTGGAACAGATGACCATTCAGGCACAAAACGAAAATGAGCTGCCTGATTTCCTTAGCGAGCGTATTTTCAGGATTATTTCAGAAGCTGACCGTTACTCTGCTTTCAGCGATGACATAATTGAACTTACCTACCAAGTGGAACATTACGACACCTACGGGCAGACCGGTTATATCGGCATGGGAGTTAACAATGTTATTCTGGAGGCGACTATACGCAGGCTTGAGGCAAAAACCAACAGCACCCTTAATACTTGAAGAGCTGCTGCAACCATGCCATTATATGTTTTTTGTGATCAAGAGTTTGCAAAGGAAAACATCTGAAAATGGATAACAACAAACTTGTGCAAAAGATAAAAGCTCTGCTCAATAAGCATAATGCTGTACTGCTTGCCCACAATTATATGCGGGATGAAATCCAGGAAATTGCTGATATTACCGGTGATTCTCTGCAATTATCCCAGGAGGCAGCCAAAACCGATGCCGACCTTATTGTTTTTTGCGGTGTACATTTTATGGCTGAATCAGCGGCAATCCTGTCCCCTGATAAAACCGTACTGCTGCCCCGTCCGGATGCCGGCTGCCCAATGGCAGATATGGTGGATGCCGAAAGCCTGAAGGCACTTAAAGCGCAAAACCCGGGTGTACCGGTGGTTACCTATGTAAATTCATCGGCAGCGGTAAAGGCAGAATCAGATATCTGCTGCACATCGGCAAATGCTGTATCAGTGGTCAAATCACTGCCGGATAAAAAGGTTATTTTCACCCCTGACCGCAACCTTGGACGCTGGATAGCCAGATTTGTGCCAGAAAAAGAGTTTATCTACTGGGACGGTTACTGCCCAACCCACGAACGTTTAACAGCCGAGCGGGTAAAACAGTTGCAGGCAGAACATCCTGATGCGCAGTTTATCTGCCACCCTGAATGCGCACCAGAAATATCGGCACTGGCTGACCATGTCTGCTCAACCAGCGGCATGTACAGCTACTGCGCAAAAAGTAATGTACAGAGATTTATCATTGGTACTGAAGCCGGCATTCTTTACAAACTGCGCCTTGAAAATCCTGACAAAGAATTTATCATCGCCTCCCCTGCCCTTATCTGCCCCAACATGAAGCTGGTTTCACTGGAAGACCTGCTGTACAGCCTTGAAACAATGCAGCTTGTGGTAAAAGTACCCGAAGATATCCGCCTGAAAGCAAAAACAGCCCTGGACAGGATGCTTGCGGTGCCAAGAGATTGATATGACAGACTATCTTGGCGCACATATGTCCATTTCCGGTGGTCTTTACAAGGCCATTGACCGTGCTGTTGCCGCTGGTTGCGGCTGTTTACAGATTTTCACCCGCTCAGCCAACCAATGGAAAGCCAAACAGTTAAGCGACAAGGATATAACCCGTTTTCGGGAAAGCTTTGCGGCATCCGGTCTGCATGAAGTTATCTCCCATGACATTTATCTGATTAACCTGGCAGCACCGCCAGGGGAAACCAGGGACAAAAGTCTGGTAGCCTTTGCCGATGAGATGAACAGCTGCGCACTGTTGGGCATAAACAAAATAGTCATGCATCCTGGATCGCACACCACATACCCACCTGAAGAAGGACTTTTGCGGATAATCAGTGCCTTTGATCAGCTTTTTGAGCAGGTACCGCAGTATGAAGGGCTTGTGCTGCTGGAAACAACTGCCGGACAAGGCACCAACCTTGGCCGTACCTTTGAAGAACTTAAAACCATTATTGACGGTTCAAAATACCCCCACCGTTTTGGTATCTGCTTTGATACCTGCCACACCTTTGCCGCTGGCTACAACACTGCCACACCAGAAGGCTATGCCGACACAATGGCGCAATTTGACAAACTGCTTGGTCTTGAACGTCTGCACTGCTTTCATTTTAATGACTCAAAAAAAGGTCTGGGCAGCAGAGTTGACCGCCACGAGCATATCGGTCAAGGCACATTGGGGCTGGAGCCGTTCCGCTTTATTATGAACGATCCCCACTTTGTCAACATCCCCAAAATACTGGAAACCCCCAAAGGTGATCAGGATGAAATGGACAAGGTGAATCTGCAAGTTTTAAGGGAACTTGTTGCCAATGACTGAAGCAGTAATAAGTATTATCAAGGCAGATATTACCACCTTGCAGGTGGATGCCATTGTCAACGCTGCCAACAACAGCCTGCTGGGCGGCGGCGGAGTGGATGGTGCCATACACCTGGCTGCCGGACCACAGCTGCTGGCTGAATGTGCCACCCTGGGCGGCTGTCCCACCGGTGAAGCCCGCATTACAAAAGGCTACAACCTGCCAGCCGGATTTGTCATCCATACAGTAGGTCCTGTATGGCACGGCGGCAATAATCATGAGCCTCAACTGCTGGCTTCCTGCTATCGCAACAGCTGTGCCCTGGCACGGCAGCATAACCTTGCAACCATTGCCTTTCCGGCAATCAGTTGCGGTGTGTACGGTTATCCTGTGGAAGCTGCCGCAGAAATAGCCTTAAAAACAGTGCAGACAGAACTTGCTGACAATTTTTTCAAAAAAATAATCCTGGTACAGTTCAGTGATGCTGCCCTTGCTGTGCATCAGCAAACTGCCCACCGCCTTGGTGTTATAACTAAAGCATGAACTCCATCACCCAGCCCCTACGCATAGCCATAAAAGCACTAAGAGCCAATAAAATGCGCTCTTTTCTCACCATGCTGGGCATTATCATCGGCATTGCCGCAGTTATTGCCACCATGGCTGTTGGTGCCGGTGCCAGCTATATCATATCGCAACAGATTGCCAGCGTTGGCAGCAACATCCTTTTGATTTTGCCAGGTTCCACCACCAGCAGCGGTCTGCGTACCGGCAGTGGCGGAGTGCAAACCCTTACCTCTGATGACAGCAAGGCAATCCAGGCTGAATGCCCTTCTGTGGAGCTGTCATCGCCTGCTGTACGCGGCTCGGGACAAATTGTTTACGGCAACCAGAACTGGGCAAGCCCTCTGATAGGCACAACACCGGAAATGTTTGAAATTCGCGAATGGGATGTTATTGATGGTCGCCCCATGAGCAGCTCGGACGTGGATGGCTCAGCCAAAGTCTGCCTTTTGGGACAAACTGTAGTGGAAACCCTGTTTGGCACAGAAGACCCCATTGGTAAAATGGTGCGGGTGCAAAAAATCCCTTTTGTGGTAATAGGTGTGCTGGATCGCAAAGGTCAATCACCGCAAGGAACTGACCAGGATGATATTATCTTTGTACCGTTTCGCACTGCCAAAACAAAACTGCTGGGCAGCCAGTTCCCCAAAAGCACCGGTTCAATCATGGTCAAGGCAAAAAGCACCGAGCTGCTTGGCAAGGCAGAAGAAGAAATAACAGACCTGTTGCGCCAGCGACACCGGATTACCGGTAGCAGGGAAAACGACTTTACCATCCGTAACCTTTCTGAAATGCTGGAAATGGCTGAAAAATCATCAAAGGTAATGACTATCCTGCTTGGTTCAGTGGCATCCATCTCTTTGGTGGTAGGGGGGATAGGAATCATGAACATTATGCTGGTTTCAGTTACCGAGCGCACCAGAGAAATCGGCATCCGCATGGCCATTGGTGCCAAACGTAATGATATCTTGCTGCAATTTCTTACCGAAGCCGTACTTTTAACCGTGCTTGGCGGTGTGCTGGGCATTGCCCTGGGTGCCGGCGGGGCAGTAGTGGTCTCAAAAATTCTTTCCTGGCCAACACTAATCTCCACCAGCTCTGTAACCATAGCATTTTTATTTTCAGGTGCTGTGGGTATCTTTTTTGGCTACTATCCGGCACGTAAAGCCGCTGCCCTTGATCCGATTGAAGCACTGCGTTATGAATAATCAGTCGCCATCCGTCAACATCCTGTCAGGCAAAACCTCCAGAACCCTGCCCAGTTGATTCCACTCTTCAGCAGTAAGCTGCACCGGCCGCATGGTGGTGACTGGTCGTATTTTCCTTGGGTTTTCAAGCCATTTCTTCAACCTTTCCAGATTCCAGAACTGTTCATCTTTATAACTTGCCGGATAAAACACAGTTAAAAGAGCGGAGAGTGCAGGACCATTTGTGCCGGTGCCCAGTCCGCCGGATTCTGCTGACAATAATTTGTGGCAATCTCCACATTTTTTTACAAAAACATTTTGTTTGTCAGCTTGCCAATCAGTGAAATAAACCACTTGCGGCGGTTCAGACTGCGGCGGTTTTGCCTTTAAACCGGCAGACAGAATAAAGGTAACAATTGCATCATGATCTGACTGCGACAAGGCAAAATCAGGCATGTACAAAGCCGGTACTTTAATTGCCGTGCTTATTTTGGCTGTTGTACTGTTTTGCAGCAGATAATCAAGATTGGCAGCAAGCCTGGTGCCTTTGTTATCCAGTATATGACAACGGCGACAGGCAAATCGGTCAGCAAGTTTTTTGCCCCTCTGCACGCTTTCTGCCAATGGCATGGCAAAGGCAGCGTGGCTGCTGCTGATCATGTTGCTGTGGGCAAGGGTCTTGCGGCTGGTTTCAGGGTTACCACGATGGCAGGATGTACATGAATCTTTGTCCTTATAATGTACTGCATGACAGGCAAGGCATTTTGGTTGTTTTACAGCAGCCACTGTACTGGATGGCGCAATCAACAACAGCAGACAAAGCATCAAAGCGGCCATAACAGCACCCAGTTTTCTCCCCTGAAAAAAAGCCCGATTACAGTCAAAAGAACAACAACCAGAAAACAGCAAAGTACAAAAAATGCTGCAAAGCGATGCTGCCTGCCAAACCAGCTTGCCTGCTGCGGTGCAACAGGTTGCAGCCAGGGTAGCACAATAAAAAGCACGGATACAAACATCAGCGGGTAAATCAGCCAGAGGCGGTAGCTGACCAGCTCCTGAATCCAGAGCAAAAACCAGGCAGATTTAACCGGATTTGGAGCCTCGGCAAACAGAGCCGGATCCTGCAAAGGGGCAGGACAAAGCAGTGACAACAAAAGCATTACAACCGTAACTGCCAGCATAGCCCTGATAATCAGACTGTAAAAACGGGGGGAACTTTTGACAAAGACTTTGTTCATAGGTAAGGAAGCAGGCCTTTCTGTCTGCGTACCAGATAAAAATGCACCATGCAAAGGCACAGGGTAACCAGCGGTAAAAGCACCACATGCAGTACGTAAAACCTTAGTAATGAAAGCGATCCGCCGACTTCATCCGGCACCAGCAATGCTGTTACAAACTTGCCAAACGGAAAAGCTTCAAGCAGGGTCATTCCGGTTTGTGTTGCCCATAACGCCAGTTGATCCATGGGCAGCAGATAGCCGGTGTATGCCTCAAAAACCCCAAGCCCCAGCAAACAGCAACCAATCAGCCAGTTGCCCTGACGGGGAGGTGCAAAGGCACCGGTAAAAACAACACGCAAAACATGCAAAAATATGAAAACAAGAAAAAAGTGGGATGCCATCCGGTGTACGCTGCGCAGGTATTTACCACCATAAACCATCTCTTCAATAAAAATTATTGAATTATAAGCCTCGGTTGCAGCTGGCTGGTAATGCAGCAGCAACAGTATTCCGGAAAGGCTGAGTAACAGCAATGCCGTAAAAGCCAGTCCGCCCAGGCAAAAGCTGTAACTTAGTTTAAGATTTTGCTCCAGCACCACCCTGGGAAAAAGATGTTTAAGAAAATCCCTGAACAACCTGCCCTCCAAATCAGCCTGAAATTACAAGCATATCTCCATCCTGCTTAACTGCAAGCCTTTCCAGCGGTCGTTCAGCCGGACCGTTTTGCACATTGCCCATACGATCAAAGCGGCTGCCGTGGCATGGGCAGATCATCCCTTGCGGTGTAACCGTTACAGTGCAACCCAGGTGCGTGCAGACCAGCTTCATGGCAATAATTTTATTGTTTTCCTGCATTACTGCAATCCGTTCATTGCGAAACACCAGCATTCCACCCGCAGGCAGATCAGCAGCAGGCAGACGCAGTAATGCCGGATTGTCCGGACGCTTCGGGTTCAGATAACGCCAAAGACCGAGCATGGCAATCGGCAATGCAATCAGGGTTGCGATGAAATTTCGGCGGGTTTGCTTAATTTTTTCCATTTTTCCACATAGTAGCGTGCATACTCAACTGTTCTGGCAGAAAGCCGTTTGTAACGCGCATAATCCATAAAACTGCCATTTACCATCTGTTGTCCGCGCTGATCCCAGAAAGAATCAAGTCCAAGCCCATCCTGTTGCAGGTTGTAAATACGCTCTGTTGGCGGTTCAAGCAAAAACCTGCGCGGATTATTGTGGCAGCCATCACAGGTAACTGTACCCCGTTGTACGGTATGGGGGGTAAAAGCTCGCCACCTGGCTATCAGTAGTTTATTTTCAATTGCTGGCATCCAGCTATTGCCCAGTTGACTGAAATAAGCGATAAACTGCGGTCTTATCGGAGCTACCTTGCCATGCTCATTTATCCCCAATGGTGGCAGATCCTGCCGTTTCAGATAACTGCTTTTAACATAACCTGCACTGGCTAACTGCAATCTGTCAAACGGCTCCGGTGGATTATCTCCCTGATATTGCAGATAAAAAGTACCGTATTCCTGCGCAGCCCAGGCTGCATGGCAGGCGATACACTCCATCTTTTCCAGGTGCGCACTGATACGATGTTCAATCACCTGCATATCCGGCTGGTGGCAATCAATACATTTTCTGGCAGATATTTTTCCTTCCAGCAGGCTTTGCATGGTATGGCAATCACCGCAGGTCATCCCCTTGCTGTGGTGAATATCCGGCAGCATTTTCAGATAGCTCTCTCCCTGAACAAACCTGCCCCGCTGGTAGCGGTCATGATCATCACGGGGGGCGCGACCAAGGTAATCCCAGCCCACAAAATACCCTTTGTGGCATTTTGTACAATCATCCGTTTTCGGCAGTGTGATTTTGTGACCGCTGCCGTGGCAATCCTTACAACCTTTAATATGGCAACTGTTGCAGTTTTTCTTGCCAAAATCAGCATCAATACGCCCGTAACTTGCAGCTATAAACTGTTTTTCCTTCTTTTTTGTTGCCATGTCCTGCTTGTAAAGCTGCTGATAATTTTTATGGCAACCTGTACATCCGGCTGCACCTGTATCACCTGCGGCAGGATCAGCAATAACCTTGCTGCCATTTTGGTGACATGCCGCACAACTGACAGCAGTATGCACTCCCTGCACCTTTACCGCTCCATTGTGGCAATAACGGCACTGTCCGGCAGCCTGTGCAGGCAGCACAAAGCTGCTGTTAACGAGGAGCAAGTAAAAAACGATGCAGCGGATCATCCAGGTCACGATAATCTATCCTTTTTCTGTAAAGCTGGTCTTTGGGTGAACTATGGCAGACCAGGCAGCTGTTTACTGCCAGAACCCGTTGTATTTCCTTTGTATCAAGTGGTCTGGCGTTTTCACGGGTTATGGCAGAATAGGCATAAACATCTCCGTCTTCCATGGTAACAAAACCATCCAACGGCTTGTGGTCTGATTTCTCGCAGAGCAAAGTACCTTTAATGTCGCGCCCTTCCACAACATGCTGTCCAAAACCCAAAAAAGCAGGATTGCCGTGGCACTGACTGCAACCGATCGCTTTTTTGCCAATGTTATGTCCAAAAAACGGGGCAAAACGCAGCTGCCGCTTGCCTTTATAAAATGCCACCTCTTCATCCTTTGCCATTGTACCGTCTTCTTCCACAACAGTTACAAAGGTCTGGCAGCCTGGCGTAACCGGAGAAATCTGCCCTTTGCTGTTAAGTGCAAGGGGAAAAGGATAAAGCGTGCGGTAATCTTCTGATTCGCTGAAAAGCCCTTTGGTGGCAACACCCTTGATAAAATCGTAATGATATTCCTGCTTGTCATATCTTGTGTGGCAGCCGTAACACTGCACAACTGTACGGGAATGACAACTGTTGCAGTGCAGCCTTTCATGCCCAACAACAGTATGCTCCGGCGTATTGGTAATGATTTTTGAGCGCAAAATTTTACCACTGCCCTTAACCTGCACCAGCACGTTGCCATCAACATGCAATACATTGGAAAACGGGCGACCTTTGGAAGTAACTACCATCTCCATGCCAGGGCGCACCTGTAATTTGTAAGCACGGGATTCACGCACCGGCTCTTCGTTTTCTCTCAGTATTTTGGTGTATGCAGGCAGCCTGGTTGCAGAACCGTGGCAATCCTCGCAGGCAACCTCCAGTTGACCATGCAGGTTTGCTGAAGCATAGCCTTCACCCATTATTTCGCGTGATGTATGGCAATCAATGCAATCCATACCTGCCTGGTGGTGGACATCCGGTGTAATACGGGTAAAGTTACGCTGATCACTGCCTTTTACCGGTCCTTGCTGCCCTTTTACAGTGGGCACCAGCCCGTTATTGCCATCCATCAGCCCCTGATAGGAAAGGGCTATCCGTCCGCTTCTGTGGTGGCATTGATAGCAGGAGTTGATACCAGGCAAAGTATGCATTTCATGGGTTTGCGAATGGGGTGAACGCCCTTTCATAGTGGGGTCGCTGCCTCTGTAAACCCCTCCTCGAGTGTAGGGAAAATGACAGGCAGCACAACCGGCAGGGTTGCCGGAACCGTTTACAGGGTCTTGCTGCCTGGCAACATGGCAGCGGGCGCAGAATTTTCTGAACAGCTCACCGGACAGATTATCAAGCTCACTTACCGCCTGCTGCTTAACTGCAAGACCGGATTGATTAAACAGCTCAGCCTGTTGGCTGCCGTAACGGATACCTGGCTCTTCCCCTTCCCAGGTTGCCTGTATCTGGGCAATCATACCGGCAGCAGTGTACATCTGGCTGCTTTGCATCCGCTCCAGTTGATATTTGTGGCACTTGCCGCAGCCAAGCTCATATCGTCCTGGAAAAGAACGGTTGGCAATGCCGTATATCCCGCGGTGTGCTTCTTCCTTTGTGCGTGCCTGCGGGTTACCACCATGGCAGGATATACAACCGGAATGGCTGGCTGAAGCTGTTTCAATCCCTTTATGGCAGTAAAGGCATTGCTCCTGTTTATCAGTGTTATCGGCACAACCTGCCACAAGCAGCAGACAGGCAGATAACAGGAGCAGGGCAGGCAGATAACACCTTGAAATAAAATTAAAATTGCAAGCAGGATAACAGGGCATAATGGTTGTTATTATAACGCCAGGCGGTCTGGCTGTCAGTGAGTTTTCCTGTAAAAATCCAATAAAAAAGCCGGCGGATTAACTCCGCCGGCAACACAGAAGAAGGGTCGTATGTCGGGTACCCTTGTTCAACCTGTTTTCCAGCAAATAGGCTATTTGCCGGTGGTGCTGATTTTTACAGTCTGTTTGAAGTCTTTCCAGAGGAAAGGATCATCATCCATAGTGCCGTAGGGCAGATACCAAAGCTTTACTTCAAGATCAAGGGTATCGCTGGCGATGTTGCTTACCTTCTTGCCGTCTTTTTCTGTTACTGCCATCGGGAAGAAGATATCATAATCAATGTACTGTGTTTTCAATGGATGCAGCGCGCTGTCTTCCACCAAACCGCTCTTTTCATAAGGACCGCGTCCCATTTTGTCACCTTTTCCAAGTTGTTGCGGAATAGGCATAAATACTTTGTCTGCGCTAAATACTTCTTTTCCGGCTTTATCTTTTGCTTTGACCGACAGAACCAGTCGGTTAGGGGTCGGTCAGCCATCCGGTACGCCGTGGCCGGCATTATTAGTCAGAGCCACACGCACCGCCGCCTTTGGCTTGATGGTTGTGTTGTCACGCCAGTAAACAGCGTTAGTGGTAACTTTCATATCAACAGCTTTGTCAGACATAACTTTGGAGCGATAGCTTTGCATATCGTGTCCAAGCTTGCTTTCCTGCATATGGCACTGCTGGCAGGTTTTATGTCCGCCGTTAGGCACGTATGAGAAAAGATAGCTGCCATAAGCTGTTGCACATTGGGTCGGGTTATCCAACTCAAAGTTGGGGCCAAGACCGTGGCACTGCCCGCACAAAATAGATTCGGACATAACCTCACTTTTCGCCATTTTGGTAAACTTGCCGTCCGGATGCTCACCGTTTTGCGAACCATAAACTGTATCAGCCATTGGATAACCATCTGTCCATTTATGGATAACAGCATTACGATTGTGGCAGATAAGGCAATTGATATTAAGTGATTTCAAGGTCTCTTCTGCTTTTTCTGCCTTTTCATCATCATCATCCATCATTGCTTCCTGCCAGTTGTTGATGGTGGTCATAATCTCCTGTGCCACTTTATCAGTTGCATCAGCCAACTGCGGCAGGTGGCATTTTGCACAACCCATCAGGTGCTCAACTTTCACATCCTTGAAATTTTTTACACCCGATGCAGGCCAATCCATTGCGCCATTGATAATGGCTGTTTTAAAGGTTGCCGCAGTACGACCGGTACCAAAAATTGAACGGGAATGGATGGATTTTGCCCACTCGTCATGGGCTTGCTGGTGACAATCAATACATGAAGAAGAATCATAGCGTGCCACCAGCTCGGCAATACTGTTCGCCTTGGGTCTGGATTCGGCAAGGGTTTTATCCTTGCCTATGCCAACCTGGGCAGCTGTGGCAACAGCAGCAAAGGCGGTAACCACCAAAAATGCTGTAGCTGCCTTTTTAAACAAGCGCATAATGTTTTACTCCTTCCAGATTATTTAAAAACAAGATGTTGCAGGTTGGGAAAAGAACACTTTCCGGATGGAAGTTTTCAGCATCCATCCGGAAATCACACTGAATTTCAACACCGGTTTCCGGATCGGAAAGGAGGAGTTTTTTCTTCTGGCAAGGAAAGCAAGGGATTGTGCGGAGGCGTATAGAGAAATACGTCGCACAAACAATACCGAAGATTGACACCGCCAGAAGGAAAAAGAACCCTTTACGGACGGAAACCTTTTAGCAACCCTGCAAAGCAGCAGCAGCCTTATCAACCTTTACGCTGTCACCGGCATTAAGGGTATCAGCATTGGGAGCCTTGATAGTCAGCTGATTACCATCAACAGCAGTAACTTTGCCGGTTTTTCCGTTAAGCTTTACCTTTGCACCAGACTTAAACTTGGCACCATCCACTTCCACAACAGCCTGACCGTCGGCAACAGAAACAACCTTACCTTCAGCAGCAAAAGCAGCAGTGGCAGCGAACAGGGTAAGCGCAAGAACAGCAAAAATCTTTTTCATGTTTTATCTCCTTTTGGGTTAATTTCAGGCAAAGCCTGTGTCTTAATAAAGTACATCTACAGGTGGTGCCCACTTAATCTTTATACCAGACCCGTTTTTTGGGGCAGGCTGCTCCGTTGGTACAGCAACTGTTTTTTCGCCCTTGACAACAGGCACTGCCGGCGCAGCATTAACAGATTCGTCTTTTTGTGTATTTTGTTGTTTTGCTGCCGGAGCTGCTGCTGTATCACGGCGAAAATTTACCTGCTCCACAGGATCATCCGGATTTTCTATCCGTATGGTCTGCACCTTGCCGGAACGGTGGATGATGGTAATTTCATCTGCTGCCATTACAAAAGAGCTGCCAAAAACAGAAATTGCCAACAGCGGTATGCAATATTTAAGCTTCAAGAAAGCACCTCCCGAAGGTTTCCCCCCTCCTGGTTTATGAAGAGGGGGGAATGTCCAGACTTAGAAAATCACCTGCAACTGTGTAATAAAGGTGTTGAAGTTTTTGGTGTTTTCAGATTTATCACCAGCAAGGTTGGTGTGGGTACCTTTTGTATCAAACCTGGTCATACCATATTCCATGGTCAGCTTCAGGTTTTGTCCCCAGATATAGTAGTTAGCCCCGATACCTGCCCAATCAACCTTTTGATTGTAAACATAGTTCAGGTTGGCAAACTTCCACTGCTCATAACGACCAAAGAACTGTAAAGGCAGATTTGGCAGCATATAACCGGCTTTTGCATACCAGCCGTTTTTCTCGCCATTTAAACCATAGCTGGCTGTATCAGCGTTAATATTATTATAGGCGTTGTCCATCTTGTATCTTACATAGGCACCGGATGCTGTAAAAGTACCAACATCTTTTACCGGATATTCAAAAAAGCCGTCCACAGTCCAGGCATAGTAATCTTTTTTGCCAGCCTTGTTTGCAACATCACTGTAAACCGCATCCGGCTCATACTGCATGGCACCACCCACTGTCAGCACTTTTTTCTTGCCCAGGTAAGTACCTTTGTAACCGTAATCAGATTCAGGATCCAGCAAGCTTACATGCATACGACCGCTGTAACGGAAGTTTGATTTTGGTGCAACCTCACCGGTTGTTGCCTTACGACCTTCCATTACATCAAAACGATACTGGAATTTGTCTTCAAACAGGTTACCCCAGATACCAACACCCATATCGCGGGTAGGGTTGTTACCCATAAGCGGGGCAGTCAGGAAAAGTGAGCGATCCAGGGTAAGCGGCATTTCGCAGGCTTCCAGATTCTCACGGGTAAAGCTGTACTTGAATTTACCTGCATTAACCTTGAAAGCATCATGCAGGTTGAAACGGAAAACCGCATCCAGCATACTGAATTTTGGATCAGATGTATGCTGCCTGACAGACAATGTGTCCATACTTTGCTGATCCGAAAACTCGGTCTGCACATACATACTGAACATATCACCATAAGCACCCATTAACGCCAGGCGGTTGCGGCGGAAGTTAAAGTTAGTTGTAGTGGCATTATTATTGGCACCAGAACCGGTATCACGCACTGAAAGCTGGAACTGACCTTTGTAATCCAGTTGCAAAATCCCCTGATCCTCAGGTCCGAAAGTCATTTGTGGTCCGGCAAAAGCAGCCGGTGCAGCAAGCCCCACCATCAGAGCTGCTGAAGCTGATATTTTACCTAGTTTGGTCATAAAAACTGTCTCCTTTTTTATAAATTAAAGCCTGGTGAGTAAAACCCTTGGTTACGTTTATCAGCAGCCGCTAGGTGCAGAACCGCCACCAGAAGATGATGAGCCACTATCAGAGCTGGCACCAGATTTCATATAGGCTTCGTCTTCCAGCAGTATTTGGTTCATAAGTGCGCTTGAAGAAGGTAGCACTGCCTTATATCCTAACAAGAAATAATCACTTACAGGAGTTACTGCCAAAGTCTTGGTACCGCCAATTCTATCATTTAATGCCCATGAAGAAATTACACCAGCAGAAAGATCTGGATAGGCAGCTTCTAGCCTTTCTTTAGAGTAGTTACCCCATTGGCTAGCTGAGCCATCATATAAGGCTATGTTACCTTCCGGCACACCAAGCACTGCATCAAACAATACAAAAGTCGGGGAGGCACTGGTTGAAGTTCCGCACATAGCAATGGTCTTTTTATTGGGTGACAGGAACGCATCAGCACCATCATCTTTTACTGCTAATGTGGATAATTTTTCCAGAAGTGTAGCTTTATCAGGATAAACAAAGTTTTTGGTGTTATCGTCATTCAGGCGACTGAGAAATTGTTGAGCTCCTGACTGAAGTTGGGAGTGCTTAAGGAACGGATCTGTTTTAAAGCCACGTACATCCACCATTTGCCAAGTATCTTTAAGGGCAGGATTTGCAGTAATTTCATCAATCTTCGTAATCATTTCACCTAATGAAACCCTAAAAGTAGCATTAAGCTTTTTATTATTTTTTACACTGTAAGTAGAAGCAGTGTATTTCTCTATGGCACTTGTAGAAAGAGTTTTACCTTCGGCTACCCATAGATCATCACCACCATTAAGAATTTTTATACGTTCACGCGGAAAGCCCCAGTACCTTAAATTCCAGTAAACAAGAGATTGACTATAAATATTTGCTGAACCTGTGGGCAGACTGATAACAATAGTAGTATTACCATCAATACCAAGCCGTTGAATAACTCCATCCATAAATGAACCTGTGGGCATCATGTTGGTTGCAAATCCTGGACCTTCCATGCGGCTAATTGCTGTCTCGTCTGTACCCCAGCGTACAGCACCAGGGATGTGACCTTTTGTAGTCCAGTCTGCTGGAGTTGAAGGCGATACGATCACTACTCTATCGTTTTGCAATGACAATACTTTTTGCTCATCTTCAGACAAACTGCTTTTAGTAGCAAATGGTGCGTTTAATCTACCTTCATCAATCCATTGCTGCAACGTAGCGACACCTTCAGCACCATCAAGTATTGCAGGTGCTTTGGTTGTTACAGGAACAGGCGGAGGGGGAGGTGAGCTATAGCTACCACTGCCACCACTGCCACAACCCCAAAGGGTGAGCATGGCGGTCAGTAACATCCCCACCAGGCTGTACAGCATACTTCTGCGTGTTAACAAAAACTTGTGCATCATAAATTGCCTCCTTGTTATTTCGGCTTTGTGCCGTTTGATGTTACTGCCCAAACATTATTTAAGCCTGCCTCTATCTTTGTTGAAAGAAATATCACAAATGCTGTATACAGTTATAACGAATGATTTTCATGGCTTTATTCCTGGAAGGAATAGATATTATTAAGATATTTATATACGTTGATTAGGAGTCTGTCGGGCTTGCCCGTTCGTAGCGAAGGAAAGTCCGTCAGACTCCTGGCAAATGAGCACAGCAGAAGGAGAGAGAAAATGGACATTGATACTTTAAAAAGTCTGGTGGCTGTAAAGGAAACCGGTTCGTTTTCAAAGGCAGCGTATAAGCTGTGTATAAGCCAATCTGCTGTTTCCAAACGGATAAAACAGTTGGAAGAGAACCTGGGCGTACTGCTGTTTGATCGTCAAAGCCCGATTCTTGAGCTGACTGATGCCGGTAAAATTGTATACAAAAACTCAATCCTAATTATGGATAGTTATTCGAAACTACGTAAAGAGCTGGTGAACCTGTGCAAGCGCAGTAAAATAAATTTTTGCTGCACACCTTCTTTCGGCACCAGGTATATCCCCAGAATAACTCATGATTTTATGAATCTACACCCGGTAATCACTAACTATAACTTTAGCTTGGCAAACATTGAAAAAATTATGGAAGGTCTGCGCGACAACAGCTTTCAACTGGCTGTGGTGGAGCATTGCGATATACTGCCATTCAAGGGAAAGATACTGGAGAATCTGATCAATGATACCCTGATTCTTACTGGTTCGCCGTCATTGGGGCTGCCGCATGGTCAGGCACAAATAGAACAACTTTTCCCCTTTAACCTTTATATACGCTCATCGGGCTGTTGCTCACGCCAGACCCTGGAGGCAAATCTGACCACACTTGGGTTTTCAGTGGAAAATTTTAATAAAGTTTTAGTCTATGATGATCTGAATATGATTATTCAACTGATTCTGGCAGGCAGCGGCATAGCTTATCTTGCCCGTAATGTTGTGCAGGATTATATTGATGAGGGGAAACTTGTCCGGATTTCAATCCCTCAATTTGAGCAGGTGCTGTACCGCTCTTTGGTGGCTGCCGACAGTTACACACCAACAGCCTGTTCAGAGGATCTGATTAAAATTATCCGTAAAGTGGCAAAATAGTTACGGATGAAAAGCCAGCGGAAATCTGGTATAAAATGAAAGGGCATGGCATGCCCCTACGGTATAATTGCAACTATAGCCAGGATGACAGCGACTACGCACTAATGTACGGGCACGGCGTGCCGTGCCCCATAAATATAAATCGTAAGGAACACAACCATGCTTACAACCAACAACCTGAAAGTATCCACAATTACCCCGATTATTGCACCTGCCGAGCTGCGCTCTGTTTTTCCCATGAGTGAACATGCCCGCCAGTTTGTTTCCCGCAGCCGCGACACAATAAAAGATATCATCCAACGCCGTGATAAAAGGCTGATGGTGGTGGTTGGTCCCTGCTCTGTGCATGATCCCTGCGCTGCCGTTGAATATGCAAGCCGCCTGGCTGATCTGGCAAAACAGGTGCAGGATCAGCTTTTTCTGGTTATGCGGGTTTATTTTGAAAAACCGCGCACAACAGTTGGCTGGAAAGGTCTGATAAATGATCCGGATATGAACGGCACCCACCTGATTTCCAAAGGGCTTGGCATTGCAAGGGGAATGCTTTGCAAAATGACTGATTTGGAAGTGCCGGTTGCCAATGAGATGCTTGATCCGATTACGCCGGAATACGTTGCTGATCTTATCTCCTGGGGTGCCATTGGTGCCCGCACCACAGAAGCCCAGACCCACCGCGAGCTTGCCAGTGGTCTGTCTTTTCCCATTGGTTTTAAAAACGGTACTGACGGCAATTTGCAGATAGCTGTTGATGCCATTATCTCTGCCAATGCACCCCACCATTTTCTGGGGATAAACCGTGATGGGCGCGCCTCCATTATCCACACCACCGGCAATCCTGATGTGCATATCGTGTTGCGGGGCAGCGGTAAAAAGCCTAACTACCTGCCTGATGATATTGCTCACACCGAGGAAGTTTTACGCAAAAACAACCTTGTTGCCTCCATTATGGTTGATTGCAGCCACGGCAACTCCAACAAGGATTACCGCAAGCAGCCGGAAGTACTGGCAAATGTGGTGGAACAGGTAATGGCAGGCAACAAAAGCATTTCGGGTCTGATGATTGAGAGCAATCTGGAGGAAGGCAGCCAGAAAATTTGCGCCGACCAGAACAGACTTGCCTACGGTGTTTCCATAACCGACTCCTGCCTGGGCTGGGCTGATACTGAAAAAGCCCTGCTGGATGCCCACAAAAGGCTGGCTGGCAGCTAAAGTGTGGGCACGGCGTGCTGTGCCTGATGGAATAAGTTTATCAGACAAACCTAATCACAAGGAGCAAACCATGTTTTTCCCACAATTCAGGGCACGCAGAATACGCGGCAAAGAACAGTTCCGCAAAATGGTGCGGGAGAATGCAGTATCTGTAAATGATCTGATTTATCCGATGTTTTCCGCATTTGGCAATAATATTAAAAAAGAAATCAGCTCTATGCCCGGTATTTACCAGCAATCAATTGAGCATATTGTTGCTGAAGCAAAGGAGGTTTTTGAGCTGGGCATACCGGCAGTGATCCTTTTTGGCATTCCGGAAAGCAAGGATGCCCTGGGCAGTGATGCCTGGTGTGACACCGGCATTATCCAGCAAACCATCAGGGCTATTAAAGCTGCCGTGCCGGAACTTATCGTAATTACTGATGTCTGCATGTGCGAATATACAGACCACGGTCATTGTGGTGTAATTAAAGATGGTGATGTGGATAATGATGCCACTTTGGAACTGCTGGCAAAGGAAGCCCTTTCCCATGCCCGCGCCGGTGCCGATATGGTTGCGCCTTCGGATATGATGGACGGGCGGGTTGCTGCCATCCGCGATATTCTGGATGAACATGGCTTTGATAAAATCCCGATTATGAGCTATGCCGTTAAATATGCCTCTGGTTACTATGGTCCTTTCCGTGAGGCAGCCGATTCCACCCCGCAGTTTGGCGACCGCCGCTCCTACCAGATGGATCCGGCAAACCGCAGGGAAGCTTTCAGGGAAGCAGAGCAGGATGTTCAGGAAGGCGCTGATATCATTATGGTAAAACCAGGATTACCCTATCTGGATATTGTCCGTGATCTGCGTAATGAGTTTGATTTACCGCTGGCTGTTTACAATGTTTCCGGTGAGTACAGCATGGTTAAAGCCGCTGCCCAAAATGACTGGATTGATGAAAAGCGGGTGGTTATGGAAACCATGCTCGGTTTTAAACGCGCCGGAGCTGATTTGATTATCACATATCATGCCAAAGATGTGGCACGCTGGTTAAAAGAGGCACCATGATGGCTTTGAACAACAATCAACAACAGTTTTCCCCGACAGCGGAACAGAAGCGTTCCGCTGTTGTGCTTTTTTCCGGCGGACTTGATTCCATACTTGCTGCCAGACTGATGCTTGCCCAGGGGATTGGCGTGTATGCCCTTAATTTTGCATCACCTTTTTATATTTCTTCGGGCAAGGACGAGGACAGCAAGTTTGATGCAGAAGCAGCGGCAAAAATGCTGGGCATACCGATAAAGGTTGTACACAAAGGGGTTGATTTTCTGGAGATGGTACGTAGCCCCCGTTTTGGCTACGGCAAGGGGATTAATCCCTGCATTGATTGCCGTATCTACCTGCTGAAAAAAGCAGGTGAATATATGCGTGAGGTTGGCGCGGATTTTATCATCACCGGTGAGGTGCTGGGGCAGCGTCCCATGAGCCAGCGGCGGGATGCCATGAACAGGATTGAAAGGGAGAGCGGGCTTGCCGGATTGATTCTGCGACCACTTTCTGCCAGCTTTTTTGCACCAACCATCCCTGAGCAGGAAGGCTGGGTAAAACGTGAACTGCTGCCATCCATTAAAGGTCGTTCACGCAAGATACAGATGCAGCTTGCCGATGAACTGGAAGTTGAGCAATACCCTGGTGCGGCTGGCGGCTGCCTGCTGACCGAACCGATGTTTGCACCAAAACTACAGGATTATTTTGATCATAATCAGGAACTTGATCTTTTTGAGGTAAGGCTTTTAAAAACAGGGCGGCATTTCCGTGTTTCGCCATTACACCGGCTTATCCTTGGCAGGGATGAGGCAGAAAATAACCGCCTGGCTGACCATATGCGCCCCCAGGACAAGCTGCTTGAGTGGCAGGATGGCACCGGTCCCAGTGGTCTGCTTATCGGCACAGATGATGATAATGCTCTGCAACTGGCAGCAAAGCTGCTTTTAAAACATACCAAAGCAATGGCTGATGCAAAGGCTGTGGTAAGAGTTGTTTATGAAAAAGGGGAGCAGTTGCTTGAAGTTGAAAACAATCTGGACAGGGAAATGTTAAAAGAGATGAGGATTTAAGGCAGGGGCAGCTTTTAACCACCCTTTATACTACCATCGTCATTCTGCAGGAAGCGTTAGCGAAGTTGCAGAATCTAAAACATAGATCCTGCGACTAAAGCGCAGGATGACAATTTTAGGTGCACATTTTGGTGTGCAGGATGATAAATCTTTTATTGTACGGGCATGGCGTGCCATGCCCCTTTGTCAGTCATAGTTAAAAATCCTTGCTGGACAGACCCCTAATCCAGCAACATGGCGTTCACCCTTGCCCTTACCTGCTGTCCTTCCTTGATATTCACGCCGCTTTTTTCGTACAACCTGCCGGAAAGGCTGCCATCTTCAATCACCAGTTCATCAATGCTTGCCAGCACCTGGTTGTTAGCATCAACTACTTCAACCGACTGCTGCTTTTTGGGAATCCTGCGCAATTTGGATGTATTTATCTGCACATAGGCAATTTTTCCGTTTATACGGCTGATGCTGCCGATTTCATAACTGGGGTTAAAACCCATGCCCAGCCGGTCAGCAGCAGCCCGAAACGCAATTGTTACAACCCGCTTATACTGTTCTTGCTTGCGCTCAAAGGAAAGCTGATCCTTTTTGGGTAGTTTTACATCCAGCTTGCGATCATCAACAAAAGATTTGACCAGTTCAATCTGCCCTTTGCTGTTCATAAACTTTACATCCAGCCGCACCAGTGCCTTGAATGTAGCCAGCTTGCGGCTGGGATCCATGTTAACAGGGGCTTCGTAATCTGTCAGAGTTTCTATGCGTGGCTCTATGATGTATGTTTCCTGATCCGATGCATTCATCAGCACTTTGGTAAATCGCCTGGTGTTGGCAAGCTGCGCCTGCACATCGTTCATAATCGGCTCAAGCAGTTCGGGCGAAAGCTTTTGTCTGAATTTGCCACCATGCAGGTCTTCTTTAAGCCCGATGCTGTCCAGGTTGACCGGCTCCAGTGCCTGGGTGGTTACCTGCTGTGCCTCGGTTACATAAACAAGCTCTGGTGCTGTGGCAGCGCAACCTGCTGTTAACAACAAGGTTATGGCAAGAACCGGCAGGGTAAAGCGGTGCGTCATATCTGGCTCCTTTAGCAAAATTTTATTATTTGAGTCCCCCGCTTAAGATAAGAGGGGGGGACAAGGGGAGTTATGATTATGAACAGCAACTATTTTAAACTGGCAACTTGGCTTAACCTGACATCAGCAGCCGGAAACATGGCTGCAACCTGTTCAAGCTGTCTGGCTTCTTCTTTGGTAAACTGCACATCTTCACCTGCAAATGCCAGCATCAACCGTGGCTCAAGTTTGGCAAGAGCAGCTTCTGCCAGTTCAATACGCTGCATTGCTTCCTTAATCTGCTGTTCCTGCCCAGGCTCTTCTTCTTTAAGCTGATATTTACCTTTAATCTGCTGGTGCATTATTTTGTAGGTTGTGTACTGCAAACCCAGGTTATCCTTATAAATACCCAGAGAATTGATTACCATTTTAATGCGCGGAAACAGCATGGCAGCGTTAAACACCCCTTTTACGCCATCAAATTCACTTTGGATATTGGGCAGGGCACGGACACCATTTACAACAGCACAGCCTATTTTAAGCAAGGCAGCCATGGAGAAATCAGCACCAGCAACTGAAGCAGCATAAACCTTGTTGGCAAGCTTGCCGTAATTTTGCTCCATTAAAGCCATATCCTCGTTTTTTTCCTGCAATGCAGCTTCTATGGCTTCTCCTGTAAGTGCCGGATCTTTGCAGGCTGCTTTTTTAACCTCTTCATCAACATCTGCACTGGCTTTGCGTAAAAAAGCATCGCAACGGGTATAACCATTGGCAGCAAGTGCTATTTCTGCCTCCAGGTTCATCATCTCCTTCTGATTATTGGCAACCACACCATAGGCCATTAACGGGTTACGGTAAGCATATTCATGCACTGTTTCCGGCTTTTTGCGTATACCAAGCTCACGGTAATAAACATCCTGGGGTTTCCCTCTAAAATAGTGGGTATCTTCCTTACTTACATGTTCATCCAGCATCTTTTCCCGCTCTTTCAGAAAAAGATAAAGCGCGCTGGTGGGACGGGGAAAGCCGGTGGCTTCATCTATCTCCATCGGCACAGCAACCCCCTGTGAAGCTCCAAGCAAAGCCAGCCCCATCTTGAACATGGTTGCACCAGATGGCGCACCTTGCAGATCAGCAGGCCAGTTATCCTGCTCTGAAAGCGGGGTGCGCAAAAGTACACGGTTGGAAAGTTTGATGGCAACAGCAGCAGATTCAAAGGAATCAAGCGCACCCATTACCGTCGGGTTATAGGATTCAACACCACATTCAAGGAGTGAGGCTGTGGTGGTGCAGCCGGAAAGGTTGCCAAGAGCAAACGCAAGCAAGACAAAAAACAATAGCTTCAGTTTCAGGTTGCTGATCAGTTTATTCATGAATCACCTCTCCACAACTACATTTATTTGAAAACCACTCTGTTACCGCTGATTTCCGGGTTCCAGCGTTTAAACTGTGAATCTTTTTCAAACTCATCCATCAACAAATCCACCAGATTGTGGATTTTACCCACATAGTAAAGGTCAACAATCAGATCACCCTTGCCGCGCCCTTTCTGGCTGACGTTCTGCAATCCCTTGATATCTTCGCTAAAAAGCTTCAGCAGTTTGCGCTCGGTGCGGTAATCACCGCCTGTGGGCAGCACCAGCTCATAGCGGGCACCACGGCGTTCCTGGGTAAGGGTTTTGGTGTTCAGGGCTTTAACCACTTCATCGGCAAAAGCCTTGCCACCGGCAACAGCAGCCAGACGAATCGCCCCTGCTGCATCTTCTCTGCTGGAGCGGGCTGCACCGTCCGGATTGCCTTCCCACATAATATCACGGCTGGCAATACTTACAGCCTTGCCGGTGAGCATGGCGCGATAAATATAAGCCGAGCCACTGGGTGCCATGCTGACATCCAGCTTGCCCAGCACCAGCCATTCGCCACGGTCAGCCAACTGATCGGCAATCTGGTTTAAATGCTGCACCATTTTGGTGTAATCAGGCTCTTCCAATAGGGCGTCATTAACTGCATCATCATCAGAGTCAATCACTGTGTACTCGGCTGCGGTAAGGCTGCGGCGCACTTCTGCCCGCACACTGTCCAGTACCATCGGTGCATCGCCGCTATCCATTTTGCCCGGGATGAGCATTACCACAATGCGGCGTTCCTCATTTTTACCGGTTACAGCACCCTGGCGTTTCATATATTCACGCACAGCTTCTTCGTTAATGGTAACACGTGCCTTAATGGTCAGTTCTTTGCTGAAAAAGCCCGAGACTGAGCTTTCCAGAATTTCCTGATCCTTGATGTAGGCTTCTTCGCCCCCCAGATTCAAGGTTGCCAGACGATCCGGGTAGACATCCCGCAGGTAATGCTCCAAAGCCTGCTCCCTTACCCGTTCTTCAGCTTTTTTTCTGGCAGTGTACTCATCATCAGTAATTTTTATGGTGACTATTTCTGTATAAGTACGCACCTCGGCAAAAGCCAGCAGTGGCACAAGCACCATACATGCAGCAACTAAAAGCAACAGCAAACGTTTCATGGTTTCATCTCCTTTTAATTAACGGCGCAGCCAGGTACTACGATATCCTTCTGACCTCACCAAACGTAAATCCCAGCCCAACTGTTTGCCAACCTGGTTAACAGTGTTACGGATATTATCAGAACTACTTCCAGACCTGACTTCAAAGGTGGTTTTACCGCCACCGGTTTCCCTTTCAACAAGCCGGTCAACAACAGGTTCAGACTTTAGCATATTTTTAAAGCTGATCATTTCATCCAGGTCTCTGACCCCGTCCAGCACGATAATATAAACGCCAGCACCGGATTTTTCCCGTTTCCAGTTCTTTTTAATGGCATCTGTCATAACATGGGAAATCTTGTAGCCAGCATCTTTGGCAGAACGGTAAAGAGCTTCTGGCAGTGAACTGGCTGTTGTTGCTGATTCAACATCTTTGCTGGCAATAATACGCGATGTGTTGGGGTTAATCAGTTGAGCGCGCAGAAAAACACGCGCAGTACCACCATCAAAACGCCAGTAACCCGTGCGACCTATACCCACAGTCTGATACAAAATCACCAAATCTGCATTGTTGCGTAAGCCATAGGCAGCCGCCTGGTTGGTATCAATATCGATTTCATGGGTATCTGCTATCTGGATAGAAAACTGTTCAGCATAGCTTTTATCAATTACATCAAAGCCTTTATCAGCAAGATCACCCACAATGGCGCCATAGGAGTTATCAAAAAACGCCTCCAGATCATGGTGATAACTATTAAGACTGGAGCCCTGGGGCAGCTTGCGGTTATACAACACCATAATACGGGGGTTGCCCATGGCATCCTGCAACAGACCAAGCACGTTTATCTCTTGCTCCAAAGCCTGCATACGTACATCAGCCACCACTTCAACTTCATAACCTGCACCCGTAAACTCAGCATCAGAGCGTTTTAGCAGGCGGGCAAGTTTAGCTGTTTTACCTTCCAGTGCCGAGTTGATGGTTTGCTTGTTGTCGCGGATGGTTTCTTCATCAAGCAGCTGTTTGACTGCAAGTATAACAGCATTGTTAACAGCAGCAACCACTGCACCATCTTCAGATTTACCACGTCCTTTGGCTGTAAAGGTATCGGCAAAAGCTGTGGAACAAAGCAATATGCCCAGTATTATTGATATAGCGAGTCTGCACATAACAGCCTCCTAAAATTTTCTCCAGGTACTGCGGGCACCTTCGGCACGTATTTTCTGCATTGCCCAGCCAAGCTCTTTGGCTACTCGCAGAATATCCCTGTCAAGCTGATCACGCTTGCCTTTGTAGGCAGCTTCAAAGGTAACTTTGCCACCACCGGATTCAACCTCTTTTGCCTGGGATGCCAGCGGGAAATTCTCAAACATTTCAGTAAAGCGGGCGATCAGCTCCGGATCATCAAGACCGTCAATCACAACTGTATAGATGGCACCATTTTGCTGCATATCCATCCAGTGCTTTTGCAGTACGCTGATCATCGGGTTAACAACCTTTTTACCGCCCTGGTAAGCAGCCTTTTCCAGAGCCTGCTCAACTGTTTGCCCCATACCGCTTTGCTCTACCCTCTTGCTGGTTAAAACCTGGGCGCGGGTATTATCAATCAGTTGGGATTTAACATTAACCAGCACACTTTTGCCAATGGCACCCTGGCGCACCACACCGCTTATGTTATAAAAAAGCGTGTATTCTGCATGGTGCTTCAGACCATAGGCAGCTGCCTGGTTGTAATCAACATCAATATCATGGGTGGCTGCCTGCTGCATGGAGAACTGCTGCGCTGATGCTTTATCCACCACCCGAAACTGCTTGTCAGTCAGTACTTCCACAATGCCGTTGTAAATTTCTTCGGTAAAGTCTGTGTCCCTGAAGATGCTGTCTTTGGATTTGTTGCTGAAAGCCACCAAAATCCGCGGATTGCCCACAATCTCGTTTTTCCGCAGAATAGTCAGGGCATCAAGATCATCTTTAAGGATTTTGTTATCCACATTTGCCGATATGGTAACCATGTAGCCATCTTCCATCTTGCGCTCGCTGATGATGTTGTAGCTGGTTACATAGCCCTTACTGTGGGACAGGATTTTATCCTCCACCAGCTCATAATCAACCACTGTGGTATCAGATTTGATATAGGTTCCAAGCCCTTGCTCCACTGCCCTGCGCATGGCTGTGGTTAATGCTGTATCTTTGGTTTCCCCTTCACCAGTGGCAGTAACCACCACTGCCAGGCAGAGCTGGCTGCTGACCAGCAGCATACCGATAACCAGTAAAAATATCCGTTTCATAAGTTGTTGTTCCTCCTTTTGGGGTTTTAGCTACATAATCCTACAGCGGTAAATCATAAACATCAGGCGGCTCCACATCATCTAGCAGCAGATAACGAAACTGATTGACCAGGCGGTATGTAATTCCCCAAAGCACCGGTTTATCAGGATAAAGCCAGGTAGCCGGAACCTGCATGGTACGTCCGTTAAAGCATATTGTTTTGCTGGTTTGGCGTTGTGCAGCGGTCAGGTAATCAAACGGAACCCAGAAAGCCTCTTTTATCTCTTCTGACAGTGCCGGTTTTGCCACTTTGTGCAGACCATAGACAAAGCATGAAACCCTTACCGGCAGGCTTCTGCCCATAATATCGGAAAGTCTGCCCAAAAAAGCAGCCGCAGAAAGATCAAGCCCTACTTCCTCTTTTGTTTCCCGCTCGGCAGTGGCACGCAGGCTGCAATCCACTGATTCAAAACCACCGCCAGGAAAGGCTATATCTCCTGACCAGGGATCATCAGGATATTCGGCACGTTGTACAAAAAACAGTTCTACTCCTGCCCCGTTTTGCTGCAAAATAAGAGCCACTGCTGCCGGTTTTCTATTGTTTTCAGGACAAAGTACCGGTTTTACACGGTTAAGCCGCAACTGTATTTCATTGAAATCAAATTTTTTCATTATAAATCATCATTTATGCATAATTCTGGCTATGGCAGTACGCAGCTGCTCAACCGTAATCGGTTTGGCAAGATAGGCATCCATGCCGGATTCAAGAAAACGTTCTTTATCACCGCTTAGGGCATAGGCTGTAAGCGCAATTATCGGTATCCGTTTAGCACCTGTTTTTTCGGCTTCCCGGATGGCAGCAGTTGCCTGCACACCGTCCATTACTGGCATCTGTATATCCATTAAAATCAGATCAAAGGGCTGCTCTTGCCATAAATCAACAGCTTGTTGACCATTAACAGCAAAACTTACGTGATGACCATCAAGGCGTAAAATCGCCTCCAGCATTTTACTGTTTACAGGTGAATCTTCAGCCACCAGAATCTTCAAGCCCCTGCAAAATTCCTTTGCTTTATCAGTAGTCAATTGTTTGTCAGCCAGGTCTGGCTGCCTTTTGTACAGCTTGCAGGGGATGGTGCAGGTAAACACACTCCCTTTCTCCGGCGTACTTTGCACCGAAATGCTGCCGCCCATTATTTCGGCAAGATTTCTTGAAACTGCAAGCCCTAGCCCTGTTCCGCCATATTTGCGGGTGGTACCCAGGTCTTCCTGCTCAAACGGCTTGAAAATCTGCTCCAGATATTTTGGGTTAATACCTTTACCGGTATCACTTACCACCAGATGTACAAGCAGGTTTTCACCATCAACCGAGCTGCCAAGCTGCAAGCTGATACTGCCCCGCTCAGTAAATTTAACTGCATTGGAAAGCAGATTTGCTGCAATCTGCTGGATGCGTGCCGGATCAGCCAGCAAGTAATCAGGGGTGTCGTGGGAAAGTGAAACCTCAAACTGAAGACCTTTGGATTTAATCTGGTTGTAAAACGTTTTTTCCAGATGGCTAACCAGCATCCTTGGTTCAAACGGCACAGGTTTTATGGCCAGTTTTCCGGATTCAATACGTGACAGATCAAGCACATCGCTGATAATTTCCAGCAGATTGTTGGCTGCAATCACGGCATCGCCAGAAAGATCTTTCAGTTCTCCAACAGGCAGCTGCTCTGCCAGCAGCGAGTTAATCCCCACAATGGCATTCAAAGGGGTGCGTATCTCGTGGCTCATGTTGGCAAGAAAAAGACCTTTGGTAACAGAGGCTGATCTGGCTTCCTGCTGCGCCTGCTCCAGCTCAACCAGTGCGGCTTTGAGTTTTGTGTTTTCATCTTCCAGCGTTTGCTTAAACCCTTCGCAGCGGTTTTCAGCCTCCTGTAACTTATCTGTTTTTTGTTTCAGCTTTTTTTGCAGACTTTTACAGATAATCAGCAAAACAACAGCAAGAACAGCTGCAAAATATTCTGTTACAAGGTTTTGTCTGGCAATACCGGTATCAGCAGCAGTTGCCAGGGCATCGGCAGCACAAGCAGGATGCACCGGCAAAATTGCAGTTATAACCAGAACTGACAAAGTAAAGGCGGTATGTGACAGGCTTGTTTTCATGGTTCCCGCTCATTTTGTAATGATTTAAAGCCGTTTTGGAGCAATATGGTTAGTTCCAGCCCTGAAAGTACAATTATCCAGCTCACATAAATCCAGAGCAATAAAAACGGCAGTGCTGCCAAAGCACCATAAATAGCACTGTTACGCGCCAGACCAAACTGAAAATGAAAATAAGCCCAATGGGCAAGCTGCCAGGTAAAACCAGCGGCAATCCCGCCAAAGAGCGCGTTTTTAAATGATATAACAGCATTTGGAACAAAACGGTATAGCATAAGCAGACTAAATATAATCATAACATAAGGAGCCAGCCTGAAAATCATTAAAACCGGATTGGCAAAGACTGTCTCTTCAGTAAGCCAGCGCACCAGCCACTGGCTTTGCAGTAATGATGTCATGGTCAGCATCAGGGAAAGCACGGCAGGTCCGGCAAGGGCAATCAGCAACTGTTCGCCCCTTAAACGCCAGAATGAGCGGGTTTCAACGGTTTCGCATATCTGATTAAAAGCTGTGGTAATGCTGTCCATAATCATCAGCACCACAAGTAAAAGGGTAAGCAGACCAACAATGCCCACCGAAGCTGTATCTGCATTGCGTACAAATTCCATAACTCTTGCTGCAACTTCGTGGGAGTTACCGGTCAGCTGCTGCAAAATCAGCGGTTCAACATCAGCTTTAAGTCCGATTTTTTTGAGCAAAGTAAAAGCCAGGGTAAGAAAAGGAACCAGAGAAAGAAGGGTTGTGTAGGTAAGCGCGGATGCCCACAGCATCAGGTTATGCTGGTCAAGCCGCGCTTTTATCTGTTTAAGCAGAGTGATAAGCGTTGTTTTTTCACCCATAGGCTGTTCTCATCCGCAAGCAGGTTTCGTCACAAAAACAGTTACCATATTGATTAGCAGTCACACAAAATATCATCAGTATTAAGCAAAGTAGGTGTTGTATCACGCAGGAACATCAGCAAAGCACGGTTAAATGCTGTGGGGCTTTCAAGGTTTGCCAGATGTCCGGCATCAGGGATAATAGTGAGGCGGCTGTCCCTGATCCCTTCGCTGATCATCTTGCTATGCTCCGGTGGGATAGCCAGGTCATCAGCTGCACCTATCACCAGTGACGGTATCTTTATCTCCCCGAGCCAGCCAGTTGCATCAGCCCTGTCAGCCATGGCAAGCAGACCAGAGGCAAGCCCCAGTGTTGATGTGGATACCATCCAGCCGTACACTTCTTCTGCAAGTTTGGGGCGGCTTTTCCGCAAAGCTTCAGGCACCAGAACATCCAGAAACGGATCTGCTACAGCCTGGGGACCATGTAGCTGCGCATCCCTGGCAAGCTGGTACCTGCGCTGCTTTCCCTGATCATCATCAGGCAGACAGCGGGTAACCGCAAAAACAGCAGCAGATAAGCGGCTGGCAAATCGCCGACACAGATCAAGCAGAACATAGCCACCCATGGACATGCCCACACCAACCACTTTTTCAAGCTCCAGCAGGTCTATCAGCTCCACCAGATCATCGGTATAGCGACCAATGGACGCTATACCGCTATCTGTATCACTGTCACCAAATCCACGTAAATCCGGAACAATTACATGATAACCCGCTGCTGTCAGGGCTGTAACCTGTGGCCGCCAGAGTGCTCGGCAAAGGGGAAAACCATGAATCAGCAACACCGATGGCCCACTGCCCACCTCATCCCAGACCAGTTGACTTCCGCCTATCAATGCCTTGCGGGTAATCATGGCTTACAACAGTGCCTTTACAGCATCAAGTACTGCCCCATAATCCGGCTCTGTGGTTACTTCCGGTACTTGCTGGATATAACGGATGGTATCATCTGCATCCACCACAAAAATACAGCGGGAGTGCAGCAGCAGCTCCTTCATCAGCACACCGTAGTTTTGCCCAAAGGAGCGGTCACGGTAGTCAGAAAGGGTGGTCACCCGATCAATACCGGCTGCACCGCACCAACGTTTCTGGGCAAAAGGCAGATCCATACTGATGGTAAGCAGCACAACATTTTCCGGCAGATTGGCAGCTTCCTGATTAAAACGACGGGTTTCTGTATCACAAATCGGTGTATCAAGGGATGGTACTGCACTGATAATACGGATTTTTCCGGCACTGCTCGCCAGATTAACCGCTGCCAGACCGTTATCCACCACGTTAAAATCAGGGGCTTTGTCGCCAATTTTAAGCTCTGGACCAAGCAGGGTAAATGGATTGCCTTTAAAAGTAATAATTCCGGTACGTTCTTGCATTTCAAATCTCCTTTTAACTGGTTTTGGTTAATCCGCTAAAAAAACTGCCTGGCTTTAAAGCAGCCTTTCAGGATAACTTCTTGTTACAAAGAATACGTCCCTGTTAAAAGTTGTCAAGCCGTTTCAAGCGGTGCAGCCTTGTAGCCGACTATTTTACCGGAGTTTGATCTGCATCATTACAAAACAGATAAACTTTTGCTAATCTCCTTAGTCAGTTCGTACAAAAAACAGATAGAAGAAGAAAGGAGTAAAAGCCATGAGCAACGAAAACATCATCGGACAAGCCATGACCATGAAGGATATGGTTACCAGTCAGCCAGGTTCTGTGGTAAGCCGCACCCTGATTGACAAAAAAATAGGTACAATTACACTTTTTGCTTTTGCAGAAGGACAGGGGCTGTCAGAACATACTGCACCTTTTGATGCCTTTGTGCAGGTGCTTGAAGGAACAGGTAAAATAAATATTAACGGCGAAGATCATCAGGTGGAAGCAGGGCAGATGATCATAATGCCAGCCAATGTTCCCCACAGCCTGAGGGCTGAAGTACCGTTCAAGATGTTGCTGGTAATGATCCGCGCCTGATTTTTTTGCCTCAATTAACATAAAGAGCCTGCTAGGTTAAACCAGACAGGCTCTTTATAATTACAGACAGATAAAGCAACTTCAAATTAACGTAACAGTTTGGATATTTTTTTGAATGAATCAGTACCGGCAATTTTTAACCACTGAAATATCACAGTTTCAGCAGTACTGGTCACACCGCCCGCCTGTCTGACAATCTGCTGCGCGTTTTTCCAGTTATGCTTTGCGCGACTCATTACCGCATCGGTCACCAGATGTACCATGAAACCGGCATCAAGCAGATCAAGCACTGTCTGCAAAACACAAACGTGTGCCTCCATACCGGCAACAACCACCTGTTTACGACCGGTTGCCTTCAGGCTGGCAACAAAATCATCACCGCCGCAACAGCTAAAGCTCATCTTCTCAAACCGTGGTGCATCTGCTGCCTTTTCAAGTAGCTCAGGGATGGTGCCGCCCAACCCTTTTTTATACTGCTCGGTAAAAAGTACCGGAATTTGCAGCTCTGTTGCTGAATCCAGTAAAAGACCGGTATTGGAGATCAACTGCGCTAACACCTGCTCATCCATAGCCTTTACAAGCCTTTCCTGTACATCAACAACCACCAGCACTGATTGCTCTGCATCAAGCACAAAACGCTCCTTTATTACTGCCATTTGCCACCTCCCTGGCTTTTATTGTTTTACCTGAAACCATCTGTATTGTGACTAATCTGCTTAAATGGTTCAAGCGAAATGATGTTCTAATGTTCAACTTCCACCTGATCTGACTCACCAGGCTGCACCAGCACAAAAGGCTGAACCACAAAAATACTGAAGTTTTGTGCAGAATTTTGCTCCCACAGCGCAACCTGCTTTGCAGTCGGTCTGGACAGCAAGCCGGAAGCAAGCCAGGTTTTGATGGTGGCAGCATCATCATCGGCAACCCGCTGTGCTGCATCTGACAGCAGCAAAGCCGGATTTACAAGAATCAGAGAACTCTGCTCATAATGTGGACGCAACCAGCTCCAAGGTACATTTTCAAACTGCTCGGAAAGATTTTCCACACCCATATAAATATTTCTCCTTTTTTTGCTTCAAAAAACTTGACAAGCAATCAGCAAATAGCGTAATAAAGGGATTCTTTCGCCCAGATAGCTCAGTCGGTAGAGCAGTGGACTGAAAATCCACGTGTCGCTGGTTCGATTCCGGCTCTGGGCACCACTTAAAATTAAAGGCTTGTGCCATAAAAGGCATAAGCCTTTTTGTGTTTATATATATCCAAAAAATAGTATCTTTATCTGGTGGTGACAGAAAAGCCTGTGCGCCAGAAAACCAGACTGCCATAAAAAATCAATGCATAGGAATACAGTTCAAGTCCTTCCTGAATTGCAGCTTTAAGATCATGCCCATGGGTTTCCGATAACAGATGGTGCCACAACAGTTTGCCGCTGCCAAAGGTACGGCTTAAAACCAGCAAGCTGACCAAACCAACAAGAATTAGCGGGTAAGAACGGCTGTTAATAAATCCTGCCAGGGGTTGCAGCGTAGTTCCTGCAAACACAAAGCGGGCAACCATAATACTTGACAGTGCTGTAAACAACGCCGGCCAAAGCCAGAAACCGTGCCAGACCATATCCAGAAAAGCATCCAGTTCACGGATAAACATACAGCTGAAAAATCCGCCTGACAGCAACAAAAAACCTCGCGCATCAGGTTTTTTCCGTGCACCATGGAAAAAAATCAGAGCAGTTGCCAAAAGCAGGATTTCCTGACTGATTTCTGTCAAAGAAACTTCACTGATACCGCTATTTATAACCTTAAAATCAATGTAAACAAAAACAGCAGGCAATAAGCTCAGGATGCTCAACTGTAAAAACATTGCTACAGCCTGCTGTACTATTTTAATCGGCTCCTTCATAAAATCTACTCGCTTTCCTCTTCTCCTGCCACTTGCAGATATTCCGAGAACTGTTGCAGTCTTTTGCTGCCTATCCCTTTAACCTCAAGCAGTTGCGACAGGTTTTTAAATCCTCCTGCATCGTCCCTTGCCTTTATAATCCGCGTTGCCATTACCGGTCCTATCCCCTGAATCTGCTGCAATTGTGCTGCGCTGATGCTGTTTATATCAAGCGGAATGCCCAGCAATAGCTGTTCTTCAGTTGTAAGGGGCAGTTGCGTGATTTCTGCAATGCCTGTGTCAGAGGTACAGGTTATTTGCAACCGCAGTCCAAAGGGTGAGTTTAAAAGGGGGATTGATGCTGGCAGTAGGCAGTCCGGTTCACTTTCAACAACACTACTGCCGGTAAGACCATCTGCGGGCAGGGGATAAAGCCCGGGATAACGCACATCACCGCTTACAGCCAGCCAGTTTTGCGGTTCTTCAGAAAAAACATGAGCCGCCAGAACAGCAGGTTTGCTGTCCGGACGGCTCATTATCAGCAAACAGGTGGTTGCCACAATTGTAATTAGTAACATGGCTATACGCTGTTTTTTCATTTCTGGCTTCGTTTAAAGGTCTGCTATTTGCCTTCTGAGTGGTGCAGTTTATAATCAATCCCGTCAATCAGTGCCTGGTAAGAAGCATCAATTATGTTATCGGACACACCAACTGTACCCCAGCGTCCTTCCTGATCACCGGATTCAATCAGCACCCTGATTGAGGAGGCAGTTCCCTGACCTGCCGGCAGTACCCGCACCTTGTAATCGTGCAGCTTTACCTCTTTAAGTTCGGGGTAAAACTTTTCCAGCGCCTTGCGCAGGGCGTTATCAAGGGCATTTACCGGACCATGCCCTTCGGCAGCGGTATGCTCAATTTTGCCACCCACTTTGATTTTTACCGTTGCCTCAGAAGTTGGTTTCTGGTCGTCAGTCCGTTTTGCGTCTATTACTCTAAAGCCCATTACCTGGAAGTAATTTTTGTGGCTGCCCAGAGCTTTTTTCATCAGCAGTTCAAAGGATGCTTCTGCCCCTTCAAACTGGAAGCCGCGGTTTTCCATATCCTTGATTGATTCCAGGATATCCTGGGTAACCGGATCCTTGCTGTCCAGGTTGATGTTAAACTCTTCAGCCTTGGCAAGGATGTTGGAACGACCGGAAAGATCAGAAACCAGTATGCGGGTGGCATTACCAACAAGCTCGGGACGGATATGCTCATAGGTTTCCGGATGACGCTGAATGGCACTGACATGCACGCCACCTTTGTGGGCAAAGGCAGAGTTACCCACATAGGCCTGCCTTTTCTCGGGTGCCAGATTGGCAAGCTCGTACACATAGTGGGATACTTCCCGCAGGCGACGCAGCTGCTCATCACTTATGCAATCTTTTTTCAGCTTAAGCTTAATGGCAGGGATAATGGAACAGAGGTTGGCATTACCGCAACGCTCGCCAAAACCGTTAATCGTGCCTTGCACCTGCACAATCCCCTGATGTACTGCCTGGATTGAGTTGGCAACGGCACATTCACTGTCATTATGGGTATGGATACCAAGGGGAGTGGTGATATGCTTTTTAATTTCCGCAACAATTTCAGCTACTTCATAAGGCATGGTGCCACCATTGGTATCGCATAGCACAATGCAATCAACATTTGCCTGCTGGGCAGCTTGCAAGGTTTTAATGGCATATTGGGGATTAGCCTTGTAGCCATCAAAGAAATGTTCGGCATCGTAAAAAACTTCCGGGGCGTTTTGCTTTAAAAACTCCAGGGAATCGTAGATAAGCTCCAGGTTTT